>Ga0101944_10001506_pt1 | contig 47630 bp, 41 predicted proteins | sample DewCreD2012metaG_FD_75245 | JGI IMG/M metagenome (GOLD analysis project Ga0101944, IMG submission 75245) | Hot spring sediment bacterial and archeal communities from British Columbia, Canada, to study Microbial Dark Matter (Phase II) - Dewar... ... | reverse complement strand
GCGCGTCCGACGCTTGACTTGACCCTTGAGAGCGTTATAATCAATGGGGACCGTGTTGGCCGGGATCGCCCTCTATCGTGCCCGCAAGGAGCCAGTTATGATATCGCATAAGGCGCAGATGAAGCGCATGACGCCCGACCAGTTGGTGCGGCACCTGGAGACCTTCGAGCTCGACCTGCGGTTCAGCGCAGGCGTCTGGTTCTTCTTTCCGGGCGGCGGGCGCTTCCACGACGCCTACTGCGACAGGCCACAGGGCGACAAGAAGGAATGGCTCAAGCGGGTCTTCGACATCTCCTACAGTCTGAAGCCCTACGGCCTCTCAGGCCTTGAGGCCCACTACCCCAACGAGGTCAACGAAGAACTGTTGCCGATGTACAAGCAGTTCGCCCGCGACACGGGCATCCGCCTCGTCTCCGTCGTGCCCTTCCTGTTCTTCGACAGGCAGTTCGAGTGGGGCTCGCTCTCCAGCCCCATTCCCGCGGCGCGCCAGGCCGCCATTGACCGCACCATCAAGACCCTTCAGATCAACCAGGAGCTCAAGACCGACTTCGCCATCGTGTGGCCGGGCATTGACGGCTACGAGAACCCGTTCGGGATCGACTTTGTGGCGGCGCGCGACCGCTTCGCCGATGGGCTGGCCGAGGCGATGGATGCAGTGCCGGGCGTGCCGGTAGCCGAGGAGCCGAAGCCCTACGAGCCGCGCGGCCACATCCTCTACGGCACCACGCCCGAGGGCGTGCTGCTCGCCCTCAAGGTCGAGGGCAAGCTCAAGAACCGCGCCAACCGCGCCATCCTCGCCAAGGGCGAATCGCTCGTCGGACTAAACCCAGAGGTCGGCCACGTGCTCATGGGCTTCGAGGACCTCGCTTACGCCTACAGCCTCGCCCTCGAATACGGCAAGCTCTTCCACACCCACTGGAACTCCCAGCCGCTCGGCAACTACGACCAGGACCTCAACGTTGGCGTCATCAGCCCCGAGCAGACCGAGGCGATGCTCTACGTCCTCAAGATGTACTCGTACAAGGGCTACTTTGGGATTGACATCAACCCCGAGCGCATGCCGGTCGAGCGCGCCATCATCAACTGCATTGACGCCATCCGCGCGGCCAACGACCGCATCAACTCGCTCGATCACGAGGCCGTCATAGCCTGCACGAGCCAGCCCGACAAGAACCGCGGCGTGCTCGAGGCACTCCTCATCCGCGCCCGCGCGCGCAACCCCAAGATCCTCAGCCCCACGCCGCGCGTCCGCAGATGACCCGCGTTCTCACTCCCGCGCCTTAGCGCCGCCGCCCGACCGGGACCTCCCGGCCGGGCGGCGGCGTTTCAGCCTTTGCCAGATGGTGCAGGAACTACGCGGAGCCGTCGGGCGGCGCGGCCTCTCGGGCGTCGGCCAGGGCCACATCGGCGTCGCGCCAGCGCTGGGCGACCCTCTTCTCGCGCTCGATGACCTCACGCTCCTTGGCCAGGGCCTCGCGCTCGCTCTCGAGGCCGCGCCGGGCAAGACTCACGGCCTCGCGCTCGCGCTCCAGGACGGCTCGCTCGGCACGCAACTGCTTCCGCTCCTCCTCGTGGGCGCGCTGGAGCAGCGCCACCAGCTCGCTGAGCAGCGGTGCGACCTTCTCATAATCCGCCTGCGACAGGCGGCCCTTCAGCGACCCGATAACGTCCCTTATCGCCTGGCTGGTCGGCAGGTCCATCGTCGCTGGCTTCCTTTCCCGGCCTCGAAGCCGCTACTTGCAGGCATCCACATAGGCCATCCGCAGCTTATAGAGGACGCCTTCGAGGTACTTTTTCTCAACGTCCGCCAGGTTGCCGCGCGTCTTGTCCGACAGCATCTGAAGGAGGTCAATCGAGAACTTCGCGCTCTTGAGGTCAACCTCTTTCTTCTGCGAGAGCGGGTTCTCGATCTGACCGAGGCTGACGAGCACCTGGGTGGCAAGGCTGGAAACGAGGATGGTGAACTTTGCCTCGGGGGTCTCGACGGCCTCCTCGAACGATAGCTCCTTCTCCTCCTCGGGGGCAGCCCCGCCCTGAGCGGGGGTTTTCTCTGGTTTCTTCTCTTCAGGCATGGCCGCTCTCCGGCTCTTCCCACTTGCCACTCGCCACGCGCGGCATCCTAGCGCAACGCGCGGAGCGTGTCAAGCATCCCCAGGCCGGCCTCAGAGCGCAGCCAACCCCGTTCCTGCGGCTTTGACTCCCGCAGGGCGAACGGCTACAATCCCGTCCCGGCCCAATTGCGGGCCTGTCCCACTCGGCCAAGAGGAAAGGTCCGATGCCGAAGACCCCCTGGAAGACGAGCCAGTACTTCGTGAGCCCCTGGAACTACGCGGGCGAGGTCGTGCAGGGCTTGAGCCTGCCGAAGAAGGTGGAGTTCCACGACATCACGCTGCGGGATGGCGAGCAGCAGGCGGGCCTGTGCTTTCGCAAGAGCGAAAAGGTCCGTATCGCCGCGGCCCTGGCCGAGGCCGGGGTGGACCGCATCGAGGCGGGGATGCCCGCCGTCTCCAAGCAGGACGCCGCGGCCATCAAGGCCATCGTCAAGGCCAGGCTCGGGCCGAAGATCTTCTCGTTCGCACGCTGCATGGTGCCCGACGTGAAGCGCGCCCTGGACACTGGCGTTGACGGCATCATCGTGGAGATTCCGTGCAGCGAGCACATCATCAAGTGGGCCTATGGCTGGCCGCTGGAGAAGGCGATTGACCTGGCCATCGGCGCGACCCGCTTCGCCCACGAGAATGGCCTTTACACGGTCTTTTTCCCCATTGACGCCAGCCGAGCGGAGATGGACTGGTTTCTGGTGACCATCGCCCGCGTGGCGACAGAGGGGCACATGGACGCCCTGGCCCTGGTGGACACCTTTGGCGGCGTGAGCCCCAGCGCGATGGGCTACCTCGTCCGCAAGGTCAAGGAACGCCTCAGCGTGCCGATCGAGACGCATTTCCACGACGACTTCGGGTGCGGGACGGCGAACACGTTGCTGGGGATTGCGGCGGGCTGCGAGGTCGCCCACGTCACGGTCAACGGCATCGGCGAGCGGTGTGGCAACGCCTCGCTCCAAGAGGTCGCCCTCGCCCTCAAGACGATGTACGGCGTCAAGACCAGCATCCGCTTCGAGAAGCTCTACGCCCTCTCGAAACTCGTTCAGAAGCTCTGCGGCTACAAGCTACCGAGCAACACCCCCATCGTCGGCGACCGCGTCTTTGAGATCGAATCGGGCATCATCGTGAGCTGGCTGCGCAACTGCGGCCTCGACCACGCCCTCGAGCTCTTCCCCTACCACTGGACCCTCATGGGCCAGCGGCCCCCCAAAGTCCTAATCGGCAAGAAGAGCGGGCTCGACACCGTGCGGTACTATCTCGAGGCCATCGGCCGCGCGGGCGAGGGCGACGACGACCAGCTCATGGCCATCCTCCTCAAGGTCAAGGAGGAGGCCATCCGCAGGAAGGGGCTTCTGGAGCTCAAGCAGTTCGAGCGCATCGCTCGCAAGGTCTTGGGGCCGGCCAAGCGCTGAAAGGACGGGTTCCCATGGCCGAGCGGTCATCTGAGGAGCCGGTGGCGCCGCGCCCGCCGGCGGAGCCGATCAAGCTGGACTTCCGCCGGGCGCGTGAGGCCGCGGGCGAGGGCGGCCGCCGCAAGGCCCTCAGCATCGGCGGGATGGTGCTCGCCCTTCTCCTGATGTTTGCCGCCAGCGCGATCACGGTCGTCGCGCGGCAGCGTTGGGGGCTGTACCTCTTCATGGCCGCCGCCGTGCTCTACCTCGTCTCGCGCTGCATGCAGATCGGGCTGCTCAACACCGTGCCCAAGGCCCTGGGCGTCGTCTGCCTGGTTGCCGGCGCCGTGCTGCTGTCCAACTGGAAGACGGTTTCCCTCCTCGGTAAGGCCGTTGGGGTTGCCTGCGTTGCGGTGGCCTTCGGGCTCCTGCTCGTCTACGGCTGCGGGCTCGCCGGCAAGCGGTCATGCGAGCCGCCGGTGGGCCGCTGAGCGGCTACTTGCGCGCCTCGGCGAGGATGAGCTCGAGCTCGCCGCGGTGGGTGTCGGGCTCGAAGTAGCACTCCAGGATTCGCTCGTGGGGCAGGCGGTTGATGCGGTCGTTCATGATGCGCAGCACGCGGCAGTTTATCTCGATGGCCCGCTCGACAGGCATCCGCTCGGGGTTGATGTCGAAGCAGAAGTAGCCCTGGTAGCCGATCATCTTGAGGGTGTAGAGGAGGGCCTCGGCCCCCTCCCAGCCGACGACGCCGACGTTGAGGTCCTGGTCGTAGTTTCCCAGCGGCTGGCTGTTCCAGTGGGTGTTGCCCAGGCGGCCCTCGCGTGCGACACGTGCGAAGGCGTAGGGGACGTCCTCAAAGCCCATGCACACGTGGCCGATCTCGGGCTGCATGACGACCATGGCGTGGCCGTCGGCCAGGAGGCGCCGGTTGTCTGGGTGCTTGAGGCGCGCCTCGATGTCGTGGCAGCACAGCAACCCGTCGGCGGTGGTGCGGTAGATGTTGTTGGGCGCAGGCTCGTAGGGCTTCGGCTCGATGGCCACGCGGACGCCTGGCACCTCGTCCATCGCGCTCGCCACGGCCTCCTCGAAGCGGTCCCACATGGCGTAGAAGACGGTCCCCAGGCCATAGGTGTAGCCGTCAATGCCCGGCCAGATGCAGCAGTGGTCGGCGCCGCAGGCCTGGATGAAGCGCAGGTTGCGCACGAGGATGTCGCGGGCCTTGCGGCGGCTGGACTCGATGGGGCTGGAGAGGGAGCCGAACTCGAATGCCTTGTCGTAGAAGATGAATGGGCCGACGTTTGTGAGGCGGATGCCGGCCTCGCGCTCGAGCCGCTTGTAGAGGTGGAGGTTTTCCTCGTTGGCCTCCAGGGGGTAGTGGGCTTCGATGCCGCGGACGCCCCACTTGGCCCACCCCGCCGCCATCTCAAGCCGCTGCTCCATCGGGATTTCGGGCACGTAGCGGTCGTGGAACCGCCCGCCGCCCGGCGAAAAATACCACACCCCCACCGAGAACTTCAGGTCCAGCTCAAATGTCTGGAGGTGCTTGAGCAGCTCCTCCCTTGTGCGCCGCTTGGTCTGATACCGCAGGTCCTGCATGCTGCCGCTCCTGTCAGTTCCTCCCGTCTAATGCCTCCCAGCGTGTCTTCTCGAAGGCCCATGGTGCGAGCTCTTGGGCGCGGAGGAGAACTCCGCCGCCACACGAGGCGAGGCGGCAACGAGGTCCGGGAACACCGGCCGCGCGCCTGCCTTTATCCGCTCTCCCTTCGGCACCTTGCGCCAAGCTGATTCTAGGTGATCTTACGCCTGCGCGCAAGGCGGTTGACCCATGCGGCGGCATGGCGTAGAATAGAGCCCTAGATGGGGTAGCGGCCAACCGCTCCCCACGTAGGGGGACCCTCGTGGAGCAGACGCAACCCAGCGATGTCCCGGGCGATCGCGCCATCGAAGCGGTGAGCGACCTAGTGCTCATCGCCGGGCACCTGCGGCCCAAGACCGTGATCATCGCCGGCGGGGACCGTGCCGACGACCTGCGCCTGGTCGAGTCGGCCCGCGACCACGCCGTCGTCGAGCGCTGCATCCTGGTCGGCGACGAGGCGGCCATTCGCCGCGCGGCCAGCGAGGTCGCCATCCCCATTGCCGAGGAGGACATCCTCGCCACCTCCAGCCAGGAGGAGACCGCCGCCCGCACGGTCGAGCGGGTCCTTCAGGGCGGCGTGGACATCATCCTGAAGGGCAACATCTCAACGCCTGTGCTCAACCGCGCGATGATGCGCATCGTGGTCCGCAACACGATGAGCCTGGTGACGATGTTCGACGCCGCGCCCATCGCGCGCGGGCGGCCGATGCTGCTCACAGACCCCGGCGTGACCACCGTGTGCAGCTTCGGCCGGCTCGTGGGCCTCATCGAGAACGCGGTGGATGTCGCTCGCGCCATCATGGGGATCGAGCGCCCGCGCGTGGCCGTGCTCTCCGCCAACGAGAAGGTGATCGACTCGCTGCCTTCGACCAAGACCGCCGACGCTCTCGCGCACCACCACTGGGACAACGCGGTGGTCTACGGCCCGCTGTCCTTCGACCTTGCGGTGGACCCCGCGTCGGTTGGGATCAAGGGCCTGGGCGGCCACGGCGCCGCCCTGGAGGTCGCGGGCAAGGCCGACATCCTGGTTTGCCCTTGCCTTGAGTCGGCCAACATCCTCTACAAGGTCATCATGCAACTGGTCAACTATGGCCTGGGGACCTTTGCCGGCATCACGGTCGGGGTCTCGGTCCCCTACGTCATCCTCTCGCGGGCCGATAACGTCGAGACCAAGCTCCAGTCGCTCGCGCTCGGCAGCATCGCGGCTGAGCGGATGGACATGCGGCGCCGCACGGCCCCGCGCCGCCGCCTCGTCTCGGCCGCGCCCACCAGGCCATTTCGCGTCCTGGTCATCAACCCGGGCTCCACATCCACAAGGGTGGCCCTCTACGAGGGCGACAAGCGGGTGCGCGAGGCCGAGGTGCCCCACGCCTCCGATGCGGCGCGGGCGTTCGACGTCCAGGCCGAGGCCCACCGCCGCGAGCAGGTGGTCCGCGACTTCCTCCGCACCCACGACATCCGGGAGCTGGATGCCATTGTGGCCCGCGGCGGCCTCTTGCCGCGCCCCAAGGGCAAGCTCCCGGGGGGCACGTATGTCGTCGCGGAGCTGCGCGACGGCGAGGTGGTGGTGGACGAGGCGATCGTGAGCGCCATCGCGCACCATCCCGAGGGCTACCACGCCTCCAATCTCGGCATCCCGATGGCCGCGGAGCTGGCCGTGGAGTTCAAGGCGCCCGCCTTCGTGGTGGATCCGGTGGTCGTGGACGAGTTCTGCCCCGAGGCGGAGTTCTCGGGCTACGCGCCGATCACCCGTCGGAGCATCGCCCACGTGCTCAGCGTCCGCTCGGCCGCGGTGCGCATGGCCGAGAGGACCGGCGCCCACGTCGAGCACGCCAACTACGTGGTCGCCCACCTCGGCAGCGGGATCACCGTGGCCGCCGTGCGCGGCGGGCGCATCGTGGACAACAATATCGCCCTCCTCGGCGAAGGCCCCTTCAGCCCCCAGCGGGCCGGTACCCTGCCGCTCAGGGACCTCATCGAGCTGTGCTACAGCGGACGCTTCACGAAGGAGGAGCTCTTCGAGGAGCTCACCCAGCGCGGCGGGCTCCAGTCGTACCTCGGCGAGCACAGGATGGAGGCCATCGAGCGGCGCATCGAGGCTGGCGACGAGGGCGCCCGCCGCGCGGTCGAGGCGATGGTCTACCAGATCGCCAAGGCGATTGGCGCGATGGCCGTGGCCGTGGGGCCGGACTGCGAGGCGGTCATCCTCACGGGCGGCCTGGCGCGCTCCGAGCTCATCGTGCGCTCGCTCAAGCGGCGCCTCACCCACCTGTTCCCCGTGCTCGTCTTACGTGAGACGCCGGAGATGGAGGAACTTGCCCTCGGCGCCTGCCGCGTGCTCAGCGGTCAGGAGCAGCCGCGGCGCTACACCCCGCCGGAGTAACCCCCCGCAGGACTTCCGAAGTCTTGTCAGACTTCGGAAGCCCGGGGGCTGGAGATGACTTGCTATGGCGGATGACACCGAGAAGAAGCATTGGGTGTTCAGGGTCGGCGTGGCTGATAGGGCGGGGGCGCTCACCAGCATCGCGTCGGCCTTCTCCAACCGCGGCATCTCGATTGACACCGTGGTCGGCCACGGGGCCGCCTACACGGCGGCGCACGACGGAACCGTGGTTGTGACCTTCTGGTGCACGGAGGCTGAGAAGGACGAGATCGTGCGGGTGGTCAAGCGTCTCTCGAAGGTGACCTACCTCGAGGAGCACCCCTACGACTCCGAGTCGCTCCGCAAGAGCGTCATGCTCCACGCCACACGCCGGCTCACGCCGGGCGACGTGGCCGGCCGCGAGACTTTTCTGACCTGCGAGCTGATGAAGCACGAGCGCGACGTCTACACCTACTTCCTGGCCGGCTCGCCCAGCGAGCTCGACCCCGTCCTCGCCCGCCTGGCCGACGAAGGCATCCTTAAGGACGTCGTCTACTCCGTTGTAGGGCTATAGATGCCCCGCCGCCTGCTTCTGCTGCCGGTGGAACTACGGCACGCTCCCTCCCGAAGGTTCCAGTACCTTCGGGAGGGTACGCCGGCTGCCGCCGGGGCTTGGCCGCAGGTCGTTGCCCACCCGAGCGTATTGGAACGTTCCGGAGGGCGCTGGCGCGCTCGCCGCCTTTTCCCCTGCCTGTTGCTCGTCGCCTGCTCGTGCGCGGTGCCGGGCGGGCATGTGGGGCCGCTCACCGGCGTCACCAGATGCGCCAGGACGCTTAAGCCGTTGAGCGACCCCGACCCGAAGGTCAACGCCTACCTTCAGCGCTACAACTTCCCCGCCGACCCATTCCCCTGGCGCCTCGAGCCGCTGGGCGAGACCGAGCACTTCCGCGTCTATCATCTCACCTATCCATCGCCGCGCGTGTACCAGCTCGCGGAGGCGAACACGGTGCACGGCGAGTACTACCTGCCTCAGCGGCTCGAGGGGAGGGCGCCGGCTGTGGTTGTGCTCGACATCCTCGACGGGCGCCTCGTGGTCGCGCGGCTGGTGTGCCGCCACTTCGCCGCCGCGGGCATCCCCAGCCTGATCGTCAAGATGCCCTACTACGGCGAGCGGCGGCCGACCGGCGCCTCGCTCCGCTCGGTGTTCATGGACAAGCCGCAGCGGATGCTGGAGGCTATGGAGGGGACGGTGGTGGACGTGCGCCGCGCCGCCTGCTGGCTCCAGGCGCGGCGAGAGGTGGACCCCGCGCGCATCGGCATCCTGGGGGTGAGCCTGGGCGGGATGGTCGCGGCGCTCGTCGCCGGCGTGGACCCCCGCTTCAGCCGCAACGTCATCGTCCTCGGCGGCGGGGACCCAGTGGGCGTCCTATGGCACGCGCCGGAGACCCGCGAGGTGCGCGAGCGCCTGGCCGCCCTGGGCTACACGCCCGAGCGTCTGCGCGAGGAAGCGCGCAGCTTCGACCCCCTGACCTTCGCGCGGCGAGCCGACCCGAAGACAGTGCTGATGATGAACGCCGCGAACGATGAGACGGTGCCGCGCCAGAGCACGATGGCCCTCTGGGAGGCCTTCGGCAAGCCCGCCATCCGCTGGTATCCCGCCGGCCACTACACCATGGCCCTCTTCATCCCCGCCATTCTCCCCTCCGCAGCGCAGTTCATCCTGGACGCCCCCGTTGAGCGTAGAACGAAGCCCCAACCGTAGTCCAAATCATCCGAGGGAGTCGGGGGCCTCAAGGTCCTCCTTGACCTTGTTGAGGAACCGCGCGCCGATGACGCCGTCCACGAGGCGATGGTCGCATGCGAGAACGAAGGTGGACATCTGGCGTATGGCGATGCCGTCGTCGAGGACGACGGGGCGCTTGGCGATGCGCCCGATGCCCAGGATGGCCGCCTCGCCGGGGTTGATGATGGGGAGCACGCTGTCCACGCCAAACATGCCTAGGTTGGAGATGGTGAGGCAGCCGCCATCGTAGTCGTCGGGGGTGAGGCGCTTGCCGCGCGCCTTGGCGATGAGCGCCTCGGCGGCCGCGGCGATGTCAAGGAGCGACTTGCTCTCGCAGTTGCGGATGACGGGCACGATGAGGCCGCCCTCAATGCCGACGGCGATGCCTATGTTGACCTCGCCGCGGTAGAGCAGCGCACCATCGGCCCACGCGCAGTTCATTTCCGGCACCGCGGCGAAGGCCAGGGTGCAGGCCCGGGCGATGAGGTCGTTGAACGACACGCGACGGCTCGCGGAGGCCATGAGGCGCTGGCGGAACGCCACCGCCTCGGTCATGTCCACCTCTGCCGTAAGATAGAAGTGCGGGATGGTGGTTTTGCTGAGGGTCATGCGCTGGGCGACGATGCGGCGCATAGGGGTGAGCGCCACGCGGCGGCCGCCTGCGGGGGGCGCCTGCTCGACGTCGGCCGCCATGATGCGCCCGTCAATCCCGCTGCCCTTCAGCCGCGTGACGTCTACGCCCCGCTGGAAGGCTATCTCGAGGGCCGTGGGCGACACGCGGAGGGCGCTCACCCGCTCTGCGAAGGCCAAAACGTCGGCCTCGACGATGCGGCCGCCCGGCCCCGAGCCGCGCAGGGCCTGGAGTGGGACCCTTCGCTCCGCGGCCGCACGGCGCGCCCGAGGGGAGGAGAAGATGCGCTCCGGAGGCGATTGCGGAGTTGGGAATGGGGATTGAGGAATGGGGAATGCGGGTTGCGGGGTGGGGCTTGGGGGCGGCTCCGGGCGCGCCGGCGTTGGCCCGGCTGCGGGGACGCTGGGGGCGACGGGGGCGGGCTGTGCGACAGGGGCGCCTTTGGCCGCGGCCAGGGCCTTGGCGCCGGCCAGCGCCCGCTGCACCATGTCGTCGGTCACAGTGTCGGTGGGGTCGCCGATGAAGGCTATGACGGCGTTGCAGGGCACGGTTTCGCCCTGGGGGTAGAGGAGCTTTTTGACGACGCCGGCGTAGAAGGACTCGACCTCGAGGGCCGCCTTGTCGGTGTTGATCTCAAGGAGCACGTCGCCCTTCGCAACGGCGTCTCCCTCCTTGACCCGCCAGCTTTCGATGGAGCCCTCCTCCATCGTCTGGCCGAGCTTGGGCATCACAACCTCTTTGATCATCAGGAACTCCTGGAAGCCGAGAGGAAAGCTGACCCGATGTGGGCGAGGAGGTCGGTTGCAGTGAGGGCCTGTTGGCCGAGCTGGGCGGCGGCGAGGTCGCCCGCGAGGCCGTGGAGGTGGGCGGCGAGCGCGGCGGCGGGGAATGGCTCGAGCCCCTGGGCTAGGAGGCCGGCGACAAGGCCGGTGAGGACGTCGCCCGTGCCGCCGCTCGCCATGCCGGGGTTGCCCGTCTCATTGATGTGGGTCTGCGTCCCGTCGGTGATCACGGTGCGGTGGCCTTTGAGGGCGACGACGAGGCGGTGGCGGCGTGCGAAGTCGGCGGCGACCTCGGCTCGGCGGGCCTGGATGTCGCCCGCCGCAAGGCCGGTGAGGCGCGCCATCTCGCCAGGATGAGGCGTCAGGACCAGCGGCGCGCGGGCCGCGTCGAGGACCTGCTCCTGCCCCTCGAGGGCGTTCAGCCCGTCGGCGTCAATCACCAGCGGGCGCTGAAGTGCGCGGATGAGGGCGTGGACGAGTTTCTCGGTCGAGCGCTGGCGCCCGATGCCTGGCCCTAGGGCTACGACGTCGCAGCGCTCGGCCAAGCTCAAGACGTCGGGGAGCGCGCCGAGCGCGAACGCCCCGCCGTGAACCTCGCGGAAGGGGTGGGTCATGCACGCGGTGAGTTTGGAGGCGACGACGGGCAGAAGAGACTTCGGCACGCCGAGGGTGACGAGTCCCGCGCCGGCCCGTAGCGCGCCCTCGGCGGCCAGGCACGCCGCGCCCGCGAAGCCGGTGGAGCCGGCGAGGACGAGGACGTGGCCGAATCGCCCCTTGTGCGCGGCTGGGTCGCGTCGCAGCCTCAGAAGCTCTCGCACGGGGTCGAACACCGCTGCCTCCGGTCTCAGGCCTTTGCGATGGCCTCGACGAATCGCCTGGCCGTCTCGGTGATGAGGGCGTAGTTGCCGCTGGCGAGGGCGTCCTTGCGGACGAGGTTGGAGCCGACGCCGAGCGCGACGGCGCCGGCCCGCAGCCAGTCGGCGGCGTTGGCCACGTCCACCCCGCCAGTGGGCATGATGGGCACTTCCGGCAGCGGGGCGCGGATGGCCTTGAGGTACGGGATGCCGCCCAGCTCGGCTGGGAAGAGCTTCACGCAGTCGGCCCCGGCCTGCCAGGCGGCGGCGATCTCGGTGGGGGTGAACGCGCCGGGCATCACGGCCACGTCGCGCTCGTGGCAGAGGCGGATCACGTCGAAGTTGGTGTTCGGGGCCACGATGTAGCGTGCGCCGGCGGCAATGGCCTCGGCGGCCCGCGCCGTGTCGGTGACCGTGCCCGCGCCGAGGACCACCCGGTCGCCGTAGCCCTTTTTGGCCGTGGCGATGACCTCGGGGGCCTTTGGGACGGTGAAGGTGATCTCGACGCAGTGCACGCCGCCGGCGAGGAGGGCGTCGAGGATGGGCCGCACCTGCTCGGCGGTGCTGCGGACGACTGCGACGAGGCGTTCCTTGCGCACGCAGGCCATCACTTCCTGGCGGTTCGACACGGCTTGCTCCTTCGCTTGAGGGCGCAGGCGCCCGCGCCTGGGCGCACGGCCGATGGCGGCTGTGCCGCGAGGTTGGTGTGGTTGATGAGCGAGGCGATGTAGCCGGCCCCGAAGCCATTGTCTATGTTGACCACGCAGACACTGGAGGCGCAGCTATTGAGCATGGCGAGGAGGGCGGCGAGGCCGCCGAAGCTGGCCCCGTAGCCGATGCTGGTGGGGACGGCGATGACTGGGCGATTGGTGAGGCCACCGACGACGCTGGCGAGCGCGCCCTCCATGCCTGCGACGACGATGAGCACGTTGGCCTCGAAGACGTGGTCGGCCTGGCGCAGGAGGCGATGGATGCCGGCCACGCCGACGTCGTAGAGCTTCTCCACGCGGTTGCCCAGGGTCTCGGCGGTGACGCGTGCCTCCTCGGCCACTGGGATGTCGGAGGTGCCGGCGCACACAACGAGGATGTTGCCAGGCGGCGGCTCCTTCGGTGTGCGCTGACAGACGATGATGCGCGCGGCATCGTGGTACTCTGCGCCGGGGCAGATCGCTCGGACGGCCTCGAAGGCGGCCCCGTCCGCGCGTGTGGCCATCACCTCCAGGCCCGTGGCCAGGAGGCGTTCGGCAATGGCGGCCACCTGCTGCGGGGTCTTGCCCTGGCAGAAGATCACCTCGGGGAAGCCGCACCGCAGGGCGCGATGGGTGTCCACCGTGGCGAAGCCAAGGTCTTGGAAGGGCATGCGGCGGATGCGTTCGATGGCCGCATCGAGTTCGACCTCGCCGCTTCGGACGCCTGCGAGCAGCTTTCGGAGGGCGTCGGGATTCATCGCTGCGTCTTCCCTATTCTGAGCGAGCGGGAGAAGGGCATGTGGGCGACCGGCGTCACATCGGGGCCGGCCACTCGCCCTGCGGCGAGAAGATGTGCGCCGAGGCCGGCCACCATCGCCGCGTTGTCGGTGCAGAGCGCGGGGGGCGCGAAGCGCACCGTCAGCCCCACGCGGTCGCCCTCTTCGGCCAGGCGCGCGCGCAGGCGCGAGTTGCACGCCACGCCGCCGCCGGCGACGAGGGTACGGACCCCGCGCGAGAGCGCGGCGCGGAGGCTCTTCTCGACCAACACGTCCACGACGGCCTCCTGAAACGACGCGGCCAGGTCGCGCACCCGCTCAGGCGTGGGCGGCGCGGGCTGAGCATGGGAGGCTGCGCCGCCGTGACGATGGTCGGGCGCCCGCTCAGGCGTGGGCGGCGCCGGGCCGCGCCCACGCGCGTTCTGGCCACACACCGCGTAGAGCATGGCGGTCTTGATGCCGCTGAAGCTGAAGTCGAGCGAGCCGGGCTCCAGGAGGGTCCTGGGGAACTGAACGGCCCTCGGGTCGCCACCGCGTGCGGCGCGGTCAATGGCCGGCCCGCCGGGGTAGCTGAGGCCGAGGATGGCGGCGGCCTTGTCGAATGCCTCGCCCGCCGCGTCGTCGGTCGTCGTGCCCACCACCTCGGCGTCAATAGGGCTGGTGGCGTGGAGGAGCGCCGTGTGGCCGCCCGAGGCGATGAGGCCGACGAGCGGGTAGTCGAGGGGGGCCTCCAGCGTCGGGGCGTAGAGGTGGGCCTCGATGTGGTTCACCGCCACGAGCGGCACGTCGAGCAGCCAGCTCAGGGTCTTGGCCGCGGCGACGCCGATGAGGAGCGCACCGATGAGGCCAGGACACGTCGTCACCGCGACCGCATCGAGGTCCCTCATGCCCACCCCTGCCCGCTGAAGGGCCTGGTCAAGGGTAGGAACGATTGCCTCGACGTGTGTCCGGCAGGCTATCTCGGGCACCACGCCGCCGTAGCGGGCGTGGAGGTGCTCCTGGGACGCCACGACGCTGGAGCGCACGCGCGTGCCGTCTTCCACCACCGCCGCGGCCGTTTCATCGCACGATGTTTCGATGCCCAGGATACGCATCAGCGCTTCTGGACCACGAGGACCGCCTTGAGCGCGTCCACGGCTCGCACGAGGCAGGCGTCCACGAACTCCTTCTTGTTGGCCTCCTTGTCCTTTCTCTTCTCGCCCTCGTCGGTGAGTGGCGGGAGCTCTGGCTTAGGGAGCTTCGGGTCCTTTATGGACTCCTGGACGCGCTCATCGCGGAAGTGCTCGCTGAGCGCCACCTCGTCTTCCTGGGTCATCTTCACCTCGATGTCGGGCCGGATGCCCCAGGCCTCCTCGTCCTTGGCGTCTATCTCGCGGTGGATGAGGCGCCCGTTGGGGGTGTAGTAGCGGGCGGTGGTCAGGCGCAGCTTGCAGCCGCCCTCAAGGGAGAGGATGCTCTGGACGGATGCCTTGCCAAAGGTCCGCTGGCCTACGATGAGGCCGCGGCGATGGTCCTGGATGGCGCCGGCGACGATCTCCGAGCCGCTGGCGCTGTAGCCGGAGACGAGCACGGCGAGGGGGAAGTCGGGGAAGGTGCCCTCCTTGCGGGCCTCGAATTGGTGCACCATATCGGCGCTGCGACCCTTCGTGGAGACGATGACGCCCTTCTCAATGAAGCGGTCGGCGACGGCCACGGCGCTGTCGAGCAGGCCGCCGGGGTTGCGCCGCAGGTCGAGGACCAACGCCTGCATGCCCTCGTCGAGAAGCTTCTTGACCGCCGCATCAAGCTCGTCGGCCGTCGTGCGCTGGAAGTTGTTGATCCGCACGTAGCCGACCTTGGCCTCGGGGTCCTGCATCCTGGCCGCGCGCACGCTGCGCACCTTGATCACGTCGCGGGTGATCGTGAGGGTCTCGCGCTTGCCTGTGAGCTGGTGGACGACTGTGATGGTGACCTTGGTGCCCGGCTTCCCGCGGAGCTTCTTCACCGCTTCCATCAGCGTGATGTTGTAGGTGTTCTTCCCCTCGATCTCCACAACGCGGTCGCCGGGCAGCACCCCGGCCTTCATCGCCGGCGTCCCCTCCAGCGGCGTGATCACCGTGAGGATGCGGTTCTGGTCCAGCGTTATCTCGATCCCCAGGCCGCCGAACTCCCCCTCGGTGTCCACCTCGAGCTGCTCGACGTCTTCGCGGGTCATGAATTGGCTGTAGGGGTCAAGCTCGGCGAGCATGCCCTTGTAGGCGCCAAGGAAGAGCTTCTCGTCGTCCACCGGCACGACGTAGTTGCGCTTGACCTGCTCCAGCACGGTCACCAGGGTCTTGAAGTTGGCGTAACTCTCATCGCGCTTCTCGGCGCCGGGCGCGACCTGGAGGATGACCAACACAGCGACCGCGGCGACCAGCGCCAGCTCCCTGAGACGCATGCGACGCTCCTTCCGACCGGCCCACGCAGGGCCGCGCTTGAGCCAGAAAGCAACGTTTCACCTTGCCGCCCCGCCCACAGATGGACGATCCCAATTATATGCTCTCACTTCCCCGCGATCAAGGCGGGAAAGGAGCGCGTCTTCTGCTATGAGGGCGGCATCGCCTCGCCTCCCCGCGGTCAATATGGGAAACGGCCCTTGGCGTGGCCTCCTGATGTGGCGATTCGTCGGCTACAGCGCCGGTGCACCAAACCGTGCTGTGCGGCACGATGGCGGGAGGGGAGGGACGAGCGAGCGCGAATGTGCCGTCGTCGCAACTCATTCGTTGGTCGGAGCTTAGGCGATGGGGGCGCGACGGGGTCACGAGCGGCATGGCGTTTGCTGTCGTGGTTAGTGGATTCAAGGGAAGCCCGAAGAGGATTGACAATCGGCGGCCCAGCGCAGCGGAAGGCAGGCAACGGGCGGCTCGCTGCCGTGCCGTGCCGCCCGTCCCCTCCCGTGGCACGGTAAGCGGCCGTTAGCCACTTCCGCCGCGCGGGCGCCGAAGTCAAGAAGCGAAAGGGTCACTGCCCAAGGGTGACCCTTTCGTATTATACCCCCCGCGCCCTCAGTTTGATCCAAGCAACCCAATCGGCTAGAATCCGTGCCGGAGGGCGCGACGGGCAGTCGCGCCCCTCTCACTGGGGCCCCGTGAGTCGGCTGATGCTCGACGCGGCAGCAATTCGGGCGTGCGTGGACAACGTTTGGGCCGGCGCCGAGGTGCGCGTGCTCGGCAGCGTGACCTCGACCAACGACATCGCCTGGGCCTGGGCCGAGGCGGGCTGCGCCGAGGGCACAGTCGTCCTCGCCGAGGAACAGGTGCGGGGCAGGGGCCGCTTCGGGCGCATCTGGCACAGCCCGCGAGGGCGGGGGCTGCTGATGTCGGTCGTCCTACGCCCCTGCACGGCAGCGTTGAGCCCCACTCACATCACGGCCATCGGGGCCCTGGCGGCGGCCGAGGCAATCGAGGCCGAGAGCGGCCTGAGCGCGGGAATCCGCTGGCCCAACGACCTCACCATCGGCGGCCGCAAGGTTGGGGGGATCCTGGTCGAGCGCCGCGGGACAGGCCCCTCACCCTGCATCGTCGGCATAGGCATAAACGTCAACACCCGCGCCGAGGAGTTTCCCAAGGAGTTGCGGCCTGTCGCAACGTCCCTGGCCATCGAAGCGGGCAAGGACTTCTCCCGCGAGCGCCTGGCGGGGGCCGTGCTGCGCGCCCTCCAGGCAAGCTACCGCGAGGCATTGGGCGGCCGGTGGGGTGACTCCGCGGCGCTCTGGCGACGGCGTCTCGCGATGGTCGGCCAACTCGTCACTATCCGCTCGCGCGGGGCCGAATGGCGCGGGCGGCTGCTCGATGCGGACCCGCTCTGCGGCGTCGAGCTCCTGCTGCCAGGCGGCGAGCGAGAGACGTTTCGAGCCGAGGACACGACGCTGATTGTGGATTGATGATTGCGGACTGTGGAATGAAGCCTCAGGCCGCCCATCTTCGACGCGCCTAGAAGGGTAACGGCCCATGCTCCACGCGGTCATCATGGCGGGCGGCAGCGGGAAGCGCTTCTGGCCGCAGAGCCGGCAGCGGCGGCCCAAGCACGTGCTGGCAATCGCCAGCGCGCGCCCGATGATCGTCGAGACGGTGCTGCGCCTGCGGGGCCTGGTGCCCATCGAGCGGACCTGCATCGTCACGGCTGCCGCCCAGGTGGCGGCCATTCGGCGATGTTTGCGTGGCGGCCCGCAGCCGCGCCTAATCGCTGAGCCGTGCGGACGCGACACCGCGGCCTGCATCGGCCTCGCGGCGCTCCACGTCCTCAAGCGCGACCCCCAGGGCATCATGCTTGCCATGCCGGCCGACCAGGTGATCGCGCCGGCCGAGCGATTTCGCGCGGTGATGAGCGCCGGCGTCGAGGTGGTCCGCGACAGCGACGCCTTGGTGACCTTCGGCGTCAAGGCCGACCGCCCCGCCACCGGCTACGGCTACGTTCATCGCGGCCGCAGGGTCACCACTGTCCGCGGCATCCCCGTCTACGACGTCCGACGCTTCCACGAGAAGCCGCCCCACGCCACCGCCAGCCGCTACGTGGCTTCGGGCCAATGGTATTGGAACAGCGGCATCTTCTGCTGGCGCGCGAGCACGATCCTGGAGTGCCTGCGGCGGTTCAAGCCTGGGCTCTACGCGGCCCTCCAGCGGATCGGCGGCGCTATCGGCACGCCCCGCGAAAAAGCCGTCCTCCGCGAGGCCTACGGCGGCCTCAAGAGGTCGCGCAAAGGCTCGATAGACTACGTCGTGATGGAGCGGGCGGAGGGGATTCGCGTGGTCGAGGCCGACTTTGCCTGGAGCGATGTCGGCTCCTGGGCCTCCGTGGCCAGGCTCCGCCGTCGCGAGGCGGACCGGTTGGGCAATCTCCTCGTCGGCCGCTGCGAGGCGTTCGACGCCGCCGACTCCGTCGTCATCGGCGACGACCGCCACCTCGTCGCCCTGGTCGGCCTCCAGGGCGTCATCGTCGTCCACACGCCTGACGCCACGCTTGTGTGCTCCAAGGGGCACGCCGAGCGCGTCAAGGAACTGGTCGAGCGCCTTGAGAAGAAGGGGCTCGAACGCTATCTGTGAGCGAGGGACGCCCCTGTGCGCATCCTGGGCATTGACTATGGCGAGCGGCGCATCGGCCTGGCAGTTGGCGACACCGAGGTGGGCATCGCCAACGGCCTCCCCACGCTCGAGCGGTCCTCACCTGCCGCCGATGCCATCGAACCCCTCCGCCGCATCGCCCGCGAGCAAGGCGCCCAGCGCATCGTCGTCGGCGTCCCGGTCAATATGAACGGCACCCTTGGCGAGCGGGCGCGGGCGGCGATGGCCTTCGCCCAGCGGCTGCGCGACGCCCTCGGCATCGAGGTGGAGACCTGGGACGAGCGCCTCACGAGCCGTCAGGCCGAGCGAGCGATGCTCGAGGGCGACCTATCGCGCTCCAAGCGCAAGGAGCGAGTGGACCGCCTCGCCGCACAGCTCATCCTCCAGAGCTACCTCGATGCCATGGGGCGCCGAGCCTGAGGTGTCGGCCCCCGGAGGACCCACCGTGACGCCGAAGCTGCGCGACAAGCTCGACGCCCTCCCCGCCGCCTGCGGCGTCTACCTGATGAAGGACCGCCACGACAAGGTCATCTACGTCGGCAAGGCGGTGGACCTCCGCGCCCGCGTCCGCTCCTACTTCCAGGCCTCAGGCGACGAGCGAGTCCTCGTCCCACACCTGGTCCCCAGGATCGCCGACATTGACTGGGTGCTCGTGGCCAACGAGAAAGAGGCCCTCATCCTCGAGAACAACCTGATCAAGCAGTTCAAGCCACGCTTCAATATCGTCCTGAAGGACGACAAGACCTTCCTGAGCATACGTCTGGACCGCCGCGAGCCGTTCCCCCGGCTCGAGGTGGTCCGCCGCTACCGCGAGGACGGCGCCCGCTACTTCGGCCCCTACTCCTCGGCGGGAGCGGTCCGCGAGACGTTGCGGATCGTCAACCGCGTCTTCCCCATCCGCAAGTGCCCCGACGCGGTGTTCCGCAGCCGCACGCGGCCCTGCATCTACCACGAGATTGGCCGCTGCGTGGCGCCCTGCGTCGGCTATGTATCCCCCGAGGGCTACGTCGCGCTGCTCGACGACGTCGAGATGTTCCTCCGCGGCCGCAGCCAGGAGCTCGCCGCCCACCTGCGCGAGCGGATGCGCCAGGCCGCCCAGCGCCAGGAGTTCGAGCTAGCCGCCAGCTTCCGCGACCAGCTCGCAGCCGTCGAACGCACCATTGAGAAGCAGAGCGTCGCCACCCCCCAGAGCGTGGACCGGGACGTCTTCGGCTACCACAAGGAGGGCGAGGCGATACTCGTACAGGCGCTCCTCGTCCGACGCGGCAGGCTCGAGGACGTGCCGACCTATGCGTTCGCCACCAAGGGCCACGGCGCCGAGGCCGCCTTCGAGGAGTTCCTCAAGCTCTTCTACGGCCGCACCCGCTTCATCCCCGCCGAGGTCCTCGTCCCAATCGAGCTGCCCGACGGCGCGCCCCTGGCCGAATGGCTCTCCGAACTGCGTGGCGCTAGGGTGGAGGTGCTCTGCCCCAAGCGGGGCGAGAAGGCGCGCCTCGTCGAGATGGCCACCCGCAACGCCGAGAGCGCCTTCCGCGCCGCCCACGCCACCCGCCGCGACCGCGCCCAGGCCCTCGGCCGCCTCCAGGCCGCCCTCGGCCTCAGCCGCACCCCCAGGCGGATGGAGTGCTACGACATCTCCAACCTCGGCGGCGCCGAGGCCGTCGGCGCCCAGGTCACTTTCGACGACGGCGCGCCCAACAAGGCCCGCTATCGCCGCTACAGGATCAAGACCGTGGCGGGCGCCGACGACTGCGCCATGCTCCGCGAGGTCCTCGCCCGCCGCCTCGCCCGCGGCCTCGCCGAGGGCGACCTGCCCGACCTCCTCGTCGTGGACGGCGGCAAGGGCCAGCTCGCCGTCGCCGAGCAACTCGTCCGCGACCTCGGCATCGCCGGCCTCGACATCGCTAGCCTCGCCAAAGGGCGCGAGCGCGAGACCACGCGCGGCACGCTCCGTCGCCGCACCCGCACCGACGAGCGCGTCTTTGTCCCAGGCCGCCCCGAGGCCATCGTCCTCCCAGCCGACTCCCCCGAGCTATATCTCCTGGAGCGCATTCGCGACGAGGCCCATCGCTTCGCCCTCGCCTACCACCGCAAGCTGCGCGGCCAGCCCTACAAGGGCTCGATCCTCGACCTCATCCCAGGCGTCGGACCGGCCCGCAAGAAGGCCCTCGTCGCCCGCTTCGGCAGCGTCCGCGCCATACGCGTCGCCACGCCCGAGGAACTGGCCACGGTCGAGGGCATCACCCCCAAGCTCGCCGCCGCCATCCACGCCTTCTTCCACAGCGAGGCCGACGCCCTCTTTGACCAGCCCACCGCCCAGCCCTGAGCCAGCCGTTCGCCACACCCCCGCCACGCGCCAGAGGGCCAACCCATCTGGCAGCCGGCGACTTGGTCCTCTGTGTCCCGCAACCCAAGTCCTTGTCATCACAACACTTCGGGAATCAGAGCCGACAGAGGGCCAACTCTTCCCTCTCGAATTTGGCCCTCTGATGCCCCGGCTCCATAATCGCTTGGCTCCAAACGGCTTATGGTGCCAGCACGGCTTTCGCCACCCCGAGCCTGCTCGGCGACCCGCGCCCCACCCCCAGACCCAACTGAGGTGCGGCTCAAGGGCGGGGGGGACGCTAGCCAAGCAGGAGGGGGGCCAAGAGCCCGCGAAGCGCGGCCTGGATGGCCTCGATGGGCCGGGCGGCGTCGAGGCACTCCACACGCTCGCCAGCACCGTGGGCGTGGGCGATGGCGGCCAGGTAGTTGGCTCGCACGCGCTCGAGGGTGGCCGCCTGCTCATAGCGCTCGGCGGCGTTGCCCTGCCGCTGCTTGCGGGCGAGGCCGCCGGCCGGCTCAATGTCCAGGAAGACGGTGAGGTCGGGCCGGCGGAAACGCGCGTTGAGGGCCTCCACCCACGCCATCTCGACGCCGAGGCTCTGGTAGGCGACGGAGCTGAGGTAGTGGCGGTCGCTCACCACGATGCGGCCGGCGGCCAGGGCGGGGAGCACGATGCTGGCCATGTGGTCGGAGCGGTCGGCAGCGAAGAGGAAGGCCATTGTCGTCTCGTCAGCTTGGAGGGGCTGGCCGCGGTCGTCGGTGAGGCGTCCCTGGAGAATCTGACGGATGAGGGCGCCGATGGGGCGCCGCGTCGGCTCGGCCGTGAGCACCACCTCGTGGCCGAGAGAGCGCAGCCACTCGGCCAGCAGGCGCGACTGGGTGGTCGTGCCCGAGCCGTCAATGCCTTCCAGGACGATGAAAAGGCCGCTCTGCATGCTATGCCGACCGCTCACGCCCTCCCGAAGGTTCCAATACCTTCGGGAGGGTAACTGGGATTCCCCGACGCCCGCGGGCATTACCCTCCCGCAGGTATTGGAACCTGCGGCAGGGGAAGATTCGAATGGGCGTGGTCCGTTTCGGACACCGGGTAGGGGCGGGTCCCCGTGCCCGCCCACCTATGTTGTGGCGCGTCATCGAGTGCGGGCAGGCACAGGGACCTGCCCCTACCCGCCATTCCCCCCGTGGTGTCCGAAACGGACCATGCCCGATTCAAATCTCCAGGCCGCCGTGCTTCTTGATGTGTGCGACGAGGCCGCCCTCGTCGAGAATGTTGCGCATGACGGGCGGCAGCGGGGTGAACGGGATGGTGGTGCCACGCGTGAGGTTGCGCACCTGGCCGGCCGCCAGGTCAACCTCCAGCTCGTCGCCCTCGGCTATCCCGTCGGTGTCGCACTTGATGAGCGGCAGGCCGACGTTGATGCCGTTGCGGAAGAAGATGCGTGCGAAGCTCTTGGCCAGCACGGCGCCGACCCCCGCGAGCTTGATGATCGTAGGGGCGTGCTCGCGGCTGGAGCCTTGACCGAAGTTGCTGCCGGCCACCACGAAGTCGCCCGCCTTCACCTGGGCGGCGAAGTCGGAACGGGCGTCCTCCAGCACGTGTTTGGCCAGTTCGGGCAGGTTCGACCTCAGGTGAAACAGCCGCCCCGGGGCGATGTGGTCCGTGCTGATGCCGTCGCCGAACTTCCAGGCCCTGCCCTTCCTTGGTGGCATGTCTAGTCGCTTCCTTTGTGAAGATTCCGCGTTCAAGGATGCACGCCCTGCGGAAGATTTGGCGTGCATGTGTGCACGCCCTACAGGTACTTTCGCGGGTCGGCGATTTGGCCCTCGATGGCGGTGGCGGCGGCGACCGCGGGGGAGGCGAGGTAAATGAGCCCTTTGGGGTTGCCCATCCGCCCCTCGAAGTTGCGGTTCTGGGTCGAGACGCACACCTCGCCGTCGCCCAGGACGCCGTCGTGGACGCCTACGCAGGCGCCGCAGCCGGGCGCGGTCATCGTGGCGCCGGCCGCGACGAGGGCGGCGAACGTGCCGTCGCCGATGCCCTCGCGCAGTATCTGGCGCGAGCCGGGGGTCAGCAGTAGGCGCACCTTGGGATGCACCTTGCGGCCGCGGAGGACCTGCGCCGCGATGTGAAAGTCGCTCAGACGCCCGTTGGTGCACGTGCCGATGAGCACCTGGTCCACGCGGACGCCGGCGACCTCGCCGACGGTCTTCGTGTTGTCGGGCTGGTGGGGGCACGATAGGGTCGGCTCCAGGCCGCTGACGTCGAAGCTCAAGGTCCTCTCGTAGGCGGCATCGGGGTCGGCGGCCAGCGGGCGATACCTGTGGCCTCGGCCGCGAGCCTCGAGGAACCCGCGCGTGACCTCGTCGGAGGGGAACAGGCCGGCCTTCGCGCCACACTCAACGACGATGTTGGCCATCGTCAGGCGGTCCTCCATCGGCATGGCAGCCACGGTTTCGCCGGTGAACTCCAGGGCCTTGTAGTTGGCGCCCTCGGTCCCGACGGTGCCGATGAGGTGGAGCATGAGGTCCTTGGCGTAGACGCCGCGCGGGAACCTGCCTGTGACGACCACCTTCCAGGCCTGGGGCACGCGCAGCCAGGTCTTGGCGAAGGCGAAGGCCACGGCGATGTCGGTGGAGCCCATGCCGGTGGTGAAGGCGCCCAGTGCGCCGCCCGTGCACGAGTGGGAGTCGGCGCCGACCGCCAGCTCGCCCGGGCTGATGAAGTTCTCGGTGGCCAGGACGTGGCAGACGCCCTCGCCAACGTCAGAGAGGATGCAGCCCGTGCGCTCGGCGAAGCGGCGCAGGGTGATGTGGTCGTTGGACAGCTCGCGGCGCGGGCTGGGCGAGGCGTGGTCAATGAAGAGGATGCAGCGATCGGGCCGCGCGGGGCGCTCGACCCCGAGCTCGGCCATCTGCCGCACCGTCAGCGGCCCGGTGCCGTCCTGCACGTAGGCCCAATCCACGCCTGCCACGATGAAGTCGTCGGGCGCCACATCGCGCCCGGCGTGCTCGCCCAGTATCTTCTCGGTCATCGTCTTGGCCATCAAGCTCGCTCCGGAAACCGTGGTGGCAGGTGCATGCTACCCGAGGCGGCGGCGCGCGTCAAGCGAGTTTGCCATGCCCGCAACGGGACCTGTTGAACCTATGATGCCTTTTCATCTCCTTCTCAGCGTCAGCAGGGTCACTTCGGGCGGGCACAGGAAACGGATCGGCAGGTAGAGGGTGCCCGCGCCGCGGCTGACGTGCATCTGCGTCCGCCCCTCGACGAAGTGCCCGTAGGCGTACCGCCAGGCGAGGCGCGACTTGAACAGCACGGCGAGGTCGAAGGGCAGCCACACCTGGCCGCCGTGGGTGTCGCCCGCCAGGACGAGGTCCATGGCCGCCCTCTTCGCGTCCACGATGAACTCCGGGGTGTGGGCGACGAGGATGCGAAAGGTCTCGCCGCGCGCGACCGCGTCGCAGGCGAGCGGGCCGGGGCGGTCGTCGGGCAGGAGCCGCCAGGGGGCGGCCCGCCGGGCGATGTTTCCCACCCAGGCCGCCTCGTCTATCTCATGCTCGCCGCGGATGCCCTCGTTGGGCCGCACGGTCGCCATCCCCAGGAGCGCCAGGCGCTCGCCCCGCCACTCCAGCACCAGCGAGCTGCGCAGCAGGCAGGCGAACTTGCCGCGTTCGGCCAAGCCGAGGAAGAAGGTCGCCTCGTCGTGGTTCCCGCAGACGCCCACCATCCCCCACGGATAGGCGATGCCGTCGAAGAGCCGGTCGAGGCTCGCGTGGGCGGTCTCCGGCGGCGTGGTCTCGTGGGCCTTGAAGTCCCCCGTCATCACCAGGAGGTCCGCGGGCGTGTGCTCCAGAATGGCGCGCAAGCGGCGCTCGACCCGCCCGAAGCGCCGCGTGTGCAAGTCGCTCAGGTGAATGATGCGGAACCCGTCGAAGGCGGGGGGGAGATTGTCGAAGACCAGCTCTCGCTCGACGAGGCGGAGCTGGCCGGCTTCCCAATATCCGTAGAGGCAGAACGCCGCCAGCATCGCGGCCGCGACGCCGGCAGCGATGGCACGGCGCCGCCCCTTGCTCGCTCCGGGCACGGGGGACCCTCAAGTGTCAGGACGGCCCGCGGGGCACCCACTCCGGCGCTATTCTACGCCGCTCGCCCCGGCCACGCAAACGGGCGGGCGACCAGCATGGCGACACCGCTAGTACGTCACCTTGATGCCCTCAAGCTCCTCGCGCGTTACATCCTTCCACCGCTTCAGGGTCCAGTTCCCCACCCAGTCCTTGAACACCTTGAGGGCCTGCTGGCGCTCCTCTTCGGTCTTGCCGAGGTGCAGGTACATGTTGCCCGGCTTGGCGTCCTTGGCGCCCTTGCCGTCGTCGAGGCGTCGCATCAGCGCGCCGGTGTCGGGCCAGGCCGTGTAGAAGACCAGATGGCTGTAGGTGTCCATCCGCATCGCCTTGCCCTGCGCCATCCACTTCGCTTGGGCCTCCTTGAAGTCGCCAAGCTCGGGCGCGCAATCACCGCCGTGGCATCTCGCGCACTTGGCGTCGAAGAGCGGCTTGATGTGCTTGCGATAGGTCGTCTCCTCCGCCGAGGCCGCAGTCGTAAAGACCAGTGCCACGGCCCATGCCAGGCCCCACAACGCCACGTTCCTCAAGGCCATTTCTCCTTATGACCGCGTGGGAACCGCCTCCTCCCCGGACGCCCGAGAGTCTAGCGCGCCGCGCCCAACGCGTCAAGCAGGGCCTCTGGAACGAGGGTGGGCCCTGATTCTGGTGGCCAGGTCCAGTCCCTCAATCCTGATTCTCCTCGTCCATCGTCCTCGTCCATCGTCCTCGATCATGCTGGGATCGGGCGCTCCGGAGTCGAGGACGAGGACGACGGACGCGGACGCGGACGAAGACGAGCGAAGCCCGGTCGTTGCCAGGAATGGGGGCCATGCTCTCAGCAACCCGCAGTTGACACGTCTGGAACCCAGGGCTATCATACCGCCTCGGGCAGGCGGCGCTCGCGGGTTCGGCAGCGCGCGCCAGAGCGGACCTTGGCCGCTCTGAGACCGCAACTAGCAGTTGCAAGTCGCAAACCGGAAACGCGCTGATGATCATCCGCGACCTCTATCGCGCGCCGGTGGAGGACCTGCACAGGGCCATCGCGTCCAGCGCCGGGGGCCTGCTGCGCCGTGGGGTCATCAGCCCCCCCGCAGCGGTCGAGGCCGCCGACATCGCCCACCTCATCTGGCATCCCGACTTCGACCCCTCGCTGAGCTTTGTGGCCTACGATGGCCCGCAGCCGGTTGCCTTCCTCGTCTCGCGCCTCCAGCGCGCCGGGGAAGCATCGGAGGCGGTCTGGAGCCTGTTCGGCGCTGCCGCAGGGCCTCAGGCCGCCGGCCCGCGCCGCGCCCTGGAGGTGCTCCTCGACGAGGCCATGACCATCTGGCGACGCGAGGGGGCCACCCGCGCCTGCAAAGGGCCGCTCGCACTCCTAGCCAGCGAGCCGAGGCTCAGCGAGGATGCCGACCTGGTGGCCCTCCTGAAGGAGCGCGGCTTTGCGATGACGGCCGCCAGCGCCGAGCTGTCGGCCGAGCTCAGGAAGCTGGCCACGCCGAAACCCCTCGCCGAGCGGGCGGCCGAGGCGCGCCAGAAGGGCTTCGTCATCCGTGTCGCGAGGCCCGACGAGGCCCTCGTCGTCGCTCGCCAGTACGACCCGCGGCACAGCCGCCAAAACGCCCAGGAGTTCTGGAACCTCGTCGTCCGCCACATGCGCCCCGAGGCCACGCTTGTGATTGACCACCGCCGCCAGCTCATCGGCTACGCCACGTTCCTGGGCTGGACCCTCGAAGGCCCCTCCCCCTGCCTCGGCCCGCACTTCGTGGACGAGGTCCACCGCAAGGGGCAGCTCGACGCCCTCCTGCTCCACGAGGCTCTCCTGCTCGCCAAGCACAACGGCAAGGAGCACGTGCGGGTCTACTGCCCCTCGGAGCGCACCGACGTCTATCAGCGGGCCGGCCTGGCCGTGACCGCCCGCTTCTGCCACGAGGCCGTGGCCGAGCTCCGGTGAGATTGCCGGTTGCGGACTATTTCGGGTTGCGGATTGCGGGTTGGGGAAGCCCATGAAACGCACGCTTATGGCGACGCTGCTCCTCATCGCCATGGAGGTAATGATGGCAGCACAGACCGAGTTGCCAGGGACTAGGCCGCTGGAGATGCAGGGGGACATCGCGGCGGCGATGGTCGCGGGGCTGCGGGAGTTTATGCTTCGGCAGATCGAGGCGTCGGTCGCGAGCCGCGAGAAGCTCTGGAAGCGCGACTCCTCGTCGCCAGAGGCATACGCGCGCTCCGTCGCACCGAGGCGGGAACGGCTCAGGGCCTACATCGGCGCGGTGGACCCCCGCGTGCCCTTCGAGGGCATCGAGCTTGTCGGCACCACCGCCGTGCCCGCCCAGGTGGCGGAGGGGGAGGGCTACAGGGTCTTCGCGGTCCGCTGGCCAGTGCTGGAGGGGGTTGATGCGGAGGGGCTGATGCTTCAGCCGACGCGCGACCCGATAGCGAAAGTGGTGGCGATCCCCGACGCCGATTGGTCGCCGGAGATGCTCGCGGGGCTTGCGCCCGGCTTGCCGCCCGAGGCACAGTTCGCCCGCCGCCTCGCCAGGTACGGTTGCCTCGTCCTCGTGCCCACGATCATTGACCGCAAGGCCACCTGGTCGGGCAACCCCCGCATCGGGCGAAAGACCGACCAGAGCCACCGCGAGTGGGTCTACCGCATGGCCTACGAGATGGGCCGCCACATCATCGGCTACGAGGTGCAGAAGGTGCTGGCGGCGGTGGACTGGTTTGCCCGCGAGGGCGGCGGGGCGAGGGTCGGCGTCTTCGGCTATGGCGAGGGCGGCCTGCTCGCCCTCTACGCCGCCGCTCTCGACGAACGGATTGACGCCGCGGTCGTCAGCGGCTACTTCCAGGCCCGCGAGCGCGTCTGGCAAGAGCCCATCTACCGAAATGTCTGGGGTCTGCTCCACGAGTTCGGCGACGCTGGGCTGGCGAAGCTGATCGAGCCGAGGCCGCTCATCGTCGAAGCCAGCCGCGGTCCAACCGTCGGCAAGCAAGGCTCCACGCCAGGCGAGCTGGTCTCGCCCCCCTTCGAGTCCACTAAGGCCGAGTTCGAGAAGGCCCGTGCAATGAACTCGCGGCTCAAGGGCGATGGCGATGGCCCGCCCGGCCGCGAGGACACGCTCCACGCGCTCCTCGAAGTCCTCGGTGCCGCGCCAGGCCTGAAGGGGGATGGCCCGCCGCCCGCCGACTTCCGCCACGGCTTCGACCCTGCCCCCAGGATGAGGCGGCAGCTCGACCAGCTCGTGGCCTTCACCCAACGCCTCATGCGGCTCTCGGAGTACCGCCGCGAGGCGCTGTGGGCGAAGGTCAACCACTCGTCCGTCGAGGCCTACGCGAAGTCAATCGAGCCTTACCGCGAGATGTTCCGCAAGGAGCTCATCGGCGAGGTGCCGCCGCCAAGCGTGCCGCCGAACCCCCGCTCTCGTGTCATCTACGACGAGGCGCGCTGGACCGGCTACGAGGTCGTCCTGGACGTCTGGCCGGGCGTCTTCGCCTACGGCATCCTGCTGCTGCCCAAGGACATCGAGCCTGGCGAGCGCCGCCCCGTAGTGGTCTGCCAGCACGGGCTGGAGGGCCGCCCGCAGGACGTGGCCGACCCGAAGGCCCAGAACTGCTACCACCGCTACGCCGCGCGGCTGGCCGACCGCGGCTTCGTGGTCTTCGCCCCCCAGAACCCCTACATCGGCGGCGACGCCTTCCGCGTCATCCAGCGGATGGCCAACCCGCTCCGCTGCTCGCTCTTCTCCCTCATCATCCGCCAGCACGAGGTCATCACCGACTGGCTGGCCACGCTGCCCTTCGTGGATGCGGACCGCATCGGCTTCTACGGGCTGAGCTACGGCGGCAAGTCGGCCATGCGCATCCCCGTCCTGGTCCCCCGCTACTGCCTGTCCATCTGCTCGGCCGACTTCAACGAATGGGTGGTCAAGAACGTCACCATCGAGGCCCCCTACAGCTACATGTTCACCGGCGAGTACGAGATGTTTGAGTTCGATCTGGGGCACAAGGCTAACTATGCCGAGATGGCGGCGCTGATCGCCCCGAGGCCATTCATGGTCGAGCGAGGCCACCGCGACGGCGTGGCGCCCGACGAGTGGGTCGCCTACGAATACGCCAAGGTCCGCCGCCGCTACGCCGACCTCAAGCTCCCAGACCGCACCGAGATCGAGTTCTTCGACGGCCCCCACGAAATCCACGCCGTCGGCACCTTTCGCTTCCTCCACCGCCACCTCCGCTGGCCCGAGCCGCGCGACTGAGCGCCCGGAGCAGGGGCCTGTGGGCGAACGAGTGAGGACAGCGCGTCCCACGCAGGAGCGTGCGGACCAGAAGCGACCCAGGGGTCGAAGCTGTTTACTACCGTGGGCACAATTCGCGCAGCGCTCTATGGCGCACCAGGCCGAAGCGGAGAACTCGTTCGCAGCGCCGCCTTCGGGTCGTCTCTTGGCATATGGGCTAGAGCCCGCGCTGTGAACCACTGCTGCATGAATCGCGGCGAAGGTAGTGGCTCGCCGTGGCCACGCACCACAAGCAGACCGCTGGGGACTGCCATTGAGCCACGCCACGACCCCACGTGCTGCGTGGCTGGCCATCCCCCGGTATAATATGGCCAAGGTGCATCATGGTCCAGCCCGAACGGGTCAGGCGCCTCAACGACGAGTGGCCACGGGACGGTGCCTATGTGCTCTACTGGATGCAGGCGTCGCAGCGGGCCGAGTGGAACCACGCGCTTGAGTACGCCGTCGCCGAGGCCAACCAGCGGGCCCTCCCCGTCGTCGCCCTCTTCGGTCTCACGGACGCCTACCCCGAGGCCAACCTTCGCCACTACGCCTTCATGCTCGAGGGCTTGAGGGAGACGCAGGCCGCCATGCGGCAGCGCGGCATCCAGCTAGTGGTCCGCCGCGGCTCGCCCGACGAGGCCGCCGTGACAATGGCCGCCGACGCCGCCCTGCTCGTGGCCGACCGCGGCTACACCCGCGTCCAGCGGCAGTGGCGGCAGCACGTGGCACGCCGCGCGCCCTGCCCAGTTGTGCAGGTGGAGGGCGACGTCGTGGTGCCCGTCGAGACCGCCTCCGACAAGGAGGAGTACGCCGCAGCCACCATCCGTCCCAAGCTGCACCGACAACTCAGGGCGTTCCTCGTCCCGCTGGCCGAGACACCGGTCAAGCACGACTCGATTGGGCTCAAGCTCGACGGCTTCGACATCACCGATGTGGATGCCGCGCTCGCGCGGCTCGACGTTGATCGCAGCGTGCCGCGCCAGGGCTACTACCTCGGCGGCACGTCGCAGGCGAAGGAGCGGCTCGACCGCTTCATCGCCGAGAAGCTCGACGCCTACGCCACCGACCGCGGCGACCCGAGCCTAGGCATCGAGTCGCACCTCAGCCCCTACCTGCACTTCGGGCAGATTTCGCCCCTCTACGTCGCCCTGCGCGTCCTGGATGCCCACGGCAGGCGCCAGGAAGCGAAGGACGCCTTCCTCGAGGAGCTGATCGTCCGCCGCGAGCTGAGCGTGAACTTCGTCCGCTACTCGCCGCACTACGACAGCTTCCGCTGCCTGCCCGCGTGGGCGCGGGCCACCTTTGCCAAGCATGCGGCGGACCCCCGCGACTACGTCTACTCGCGCAAGCAGCTCGAGGCCTGCCGCACCCACGACCCCTACTGGAACGCCGCCATGCGCGAAATGGTCGTGACCGGCAAGATGCACAATTACATGAGGATGTATTGGGGCAAGAAGATCATCGAGTGGAGCCGCTCGCCCCAGGCGGCGTTCAGGACGATGCTCGCCCTGAACAACAAGTGGTTCCTGGACGGCCGCGACCCCAACTCGTTCGCGGGCGTGGCCTGGTGCTTCGGCAAGCACGACCGCCCCTGGGGCGAGCGGCCAGTCTTCGGCACAGTCCGCTACATGAACGCCGCGGGCCTTAGGCGCAAGTTCGACATGGACACCTACGTGCGTCAGACAGAGCGCCTGGCGTCAGGGGGCTGAACATGGGGCTGGACAAGCTCGGGGAGATGATCCGGGAGCTATTAGCCACGCAGGGCCTCGCCGTTCTGGCCACGCACGGCGCGGCGGGGCCTCACGCCAGCCTTGTGGCCTTTGCCGCGACAGACGACCTGCGGTGCATCGTATTCCCAACGGAGCGCGCGAGGCGCAAATATGCCAACCTGGCCGCCGACCCACGCGTGGCCCTGCTGGTGGATGACCGCGGGAACCGCGCCAGTGACCTTGTAGAGGCGAGGGCCGTCACGGCTGCGGGCCGCGCCGGTGAAGCCCAGGGGGAAGAGCGAAACCGGCTGGCCGAGTTGCTGCTTCGCAAGCACCCCGGGCTCAAGCTCTTCGTCGCAGAGCCCGACTGCGCACTCGTGCGGGTCAATGTCGAGGTCTACCAGGTGGTCACACGCTTCCGGTCCGTCGCCGAGTTTCGTCCCGCCTCTCACACGTGATTGCGGAGTTGCAGCTCAATCGGATGCGGGTTCAGATACCACTGGTCCTTGAGGTAAGGCTGGCCGTACTTGCGGACGTAGTGGTTGATGAGGGTGACGGGGACGATGAGGGGCACGTGGCCTCTGCGGTAGCTCCCGATGGCCTCCAGCAGTTCCTGCTTCTCGTCAGCGGAGAGCTGCTGCTTGAAGTAGCCCATCAGGTGCTGGAGCACGTTGACGTGCTTGGCGGGCGTGGCCTTGAGCGCCATCGCCTGCATCAGCAGGACTTCGTAGCGTGGGAAAAGCTCGTCGGGCGACAGGTCGCTGGCGTGGGCGACGAGGCGGCCCATCGCCTGGTGGTGCTTCGGGCTGTGGGCGAGCAGGAGCAGTTTGTGGCGAGTGTGGAAGGCCACGAGATTGCCGCGCGTGCGCCCCGCCGCCAGCGTGTCGCGCCAACGTTTGAGCGTGAAGACCCGCTCGACGAAGTTCTCGCGGAGCTTCATGTCGTGTAGCCGCCCGTCGTCCTCGACAGGCAGCAGAGGGAAGTGCTCCATGAAGATGCGGGCGAAGAGGCCCACGCCGGTCTTCGACGGCACGCCGTGGGCGTCGTAGACCCGCACGCGCTCCATCCCGCTGCTGGGCGAGTTGCTCTTGAAGATGAAGCCGCAGAGCCCCTCGCGTTCCAGCTCGGCCACGCGCCGCCGCGCCCAGGTGACCATGCGCTCGGTGTGGTCCACGTTTGTGCGGCTTGTCACGAGTCGGGGATTGGCGGGATCTCCGACAAGCCGCATCGCCTCGCGCGGCACGCCGAGGCCACACTCGACCTCCGGGCACACGGGCACGTATTCGACGAACTTGCCGAGGGTCTCGGTGATGAAGCGGTCGAGCTTGTGGCCGCCGTCGAAGCGGACGTTCTCGCCCAGCAGACACGTGCTCACGCCCAAGCGGATTCTGTCGTCCTCGTCCACGGTTCCTCCTGATTCAGCGCCGAGCCCCATTCTAGCGCGATCGCGGCCGTGGTCAAAGCCACGGCCAGTCTGCGTGCGGAGCATGCCCGACAGCTCGGAGGTGAAGGTCCTCCACCAACCAGGGGAAACAAATGGGGTGGCAGGTAGGACGCGCGACTTATGGGCACTCACGTGCAGCAGGCGGTAGCGGGACCAGCTAGAGCCGGCAGCACCTGCGGAGAGCAGGGGTGAAGCCCCAGTCGCCGAGCGGGAGGGGACGGAACCGTCCGTGGCGAAACGAGTGCCCGAAGACCCGGGGTCCACCCGAACCGCTGATAGTTGGCGGCGGGGGCGGACGCCTCGCCGGCTGAACTGGAGTGCACGGCCCCGCACGGACGGTGGCGTGATGGGGATGCCCCCGCGGTGGCCTGGCTATGTGCAGCGCCTGCTGTCAGGCGCGGCGGCGTTCGATCTGGGAGCCGACCTTTGCGAGGATGGCGGGCCAGGAGCGGATGATGGCTCGGGCGTTGTCCTTGGCGGCTTCGCCGAGCTGGTCCCAGGGGAGAAGGTCGGGGTGGAGCTTGCTGGCCGGGTCGAGCTGTGGGCCGTGGCGCCAGCCGGCATTGAGGCGGTCGGCGAGCCAACGCTCGTGTTCGAGCCGGGCGAGGCGCTCGATGTCGCTCGGGGGGAGCTGGTCGCGTGCGGCCTCCCAGCGGGTGAGGGGGGCGACGACGTAGCCGAGGGCGCGGAGGAGCTCTGGGACGGCTGCGGCCTGGGCGCGGCGGGCCTCGCGCTCGTCCTCGGGGAGCTGGTCCCAGGTTCCTTCGCTCGCCGAAGCGGGCCGAGGGAGGCCGAGGGAGGCGCGGTGGAGGGCTCGGGCCATATCCTCGGTGACGCCGCGGAGGATGTGCTCGGGGCGACAGGTTTCCTCCGGGAGGCAGAAGGCGTGGATGTTGTCGAAGTCGCCGCCTGCGGTGCGTGAGCGGCGGAGGAGGTCGGCGAGGCCGCGCCCCTCGTAGATGCGGACGACGATTGGCACCTTGCGGCCGAGGTCGCGCAGGCGGCGGTGGGCGATGAGGGCGGCGGCGAGGCCGGCAGCGTCCTGGTTGAGGCAGACGTAGATGATCGTGGCGGAGCAGTGGCCGAACTCGTCGAAGAGGAAGTCGGCCCGCTGGAACTGCGGAGTGGAGTCCTGCATCTGCTGGGGGACGAGGACGCAGATGCGGTCGAGGCCGGGGTATCGGAACTTCAGGGCGGCGAGCTTGGCCTCGGCTTCGGGATCCACCACGGTGATGCGCAGGCGGGCGCCGTCGGGGTGGGGCTGGTCGTTCCAGTCGCGCGCGGCGCGGATGACGAGGCTCTGGCCCATCCTGCCGAGGCCGACGATGACGAGATGGGGTTCCTCGGCGTCGGCCCCCGAGGACGGGGGGTGGGCTGTGAGGAGGACGCGCGCGGCTCTGTCGTAGACATTGAAGAACTCCAGCCGGAAGGCCCCGCTGCTGTGCGCGTGGGCCTCGGTCTCCAGCAGGATCTGGCACAGTTCGCGGTTGAAGATGTGGGCGTAGCACTCGAGGGCGCCGCCCTTGCGGTCGCCCACGAGCTCTTCGGCATGGACGGCGATCTCGGCGTTGGCGCCGTCGTTGCCTGTGAGGGCGATCAGGTAGCGCGCGCGGTGGACGCGGGCCTTGGCAAGGGTCTCGCGGTCGCGCGCGTCGCCCACGATGACCACCATGCCCTGGCTGCGGCAGGGGGCGATCAGCTCGTTGCTCTCGTCGGACTCGATGATCGCCACCAGGTGGCCGCGCTCGTGGAAGCCGCGGGCGAGGAGCAGGCCCTTGTAGCCCAGGCCGCAGAGCACCACGTGGCCCCGGGCGCGCACAAGGCGCAGCATCTGCGACTCCTGGGCGAAGAGCAGCACGATGGTTTGGAAGACCGTGTAGAACATCACCGCGGGCGCCAGGAAGCGGGCGATGCCCAGTGGCAGGTTGACCGCCGTAGCATCCTGGATGCTGGTCGCAGTGAGCTTGAAGAGCTGGAGGGCGCAGTGAAGGTTGTGGCCGAAAGTGGTGGGCTTGCCCACGGTGGCGAAGTACCCGTTGTAGCCCCAGTGGCCGAGTGCGAGCGAGACTAGCCAGAGGACTCCGATAAGGATCCACTTGGAGCCGGAGTTCCCGCCGAGCGTGAGGAAACGCCACAGCTTGCTCATGGGGGTGCTCACCGTGCGAGGGCGGGCCGTTGCCTCCCTTGCCTATTTCTTTGGAGCGGCCCTTCGGGCCTGGCCGAGGAGGGCCTTGGCGCGCTTGGCGGTCTGCGGGTTGGTGGTCGCGCCCGCCACGTCGGTCAGGGCCTCCACGACCTGGGTGGGGTGAGAGTGGAGGAGTCTTTCGCAGATGGTCAGGGTTGCAGCAGCCGCCTCCTCCTTGAGGTCCTTGGTGTCGAGATGAGGCTTGATAAGCGCGAGCGCCTCGGGCGATGGGATGGCTCCGAGCGCAGCCAGTGCAAGGCGCTTCTCCTCGGTGCGCTCGGCCAGGGCCATGGCATCCTTGAGCGCGGCCAGCTTCTGTTCGTTGGGGGCCTCCTGGAGCGGGATGAGGCGGAAGCAGCCGCGAAGGGCCAGGATCTTGAGGCGGGCATCCTTGGAGGTCTTGGCCAGGCGCGTCACCTCTGGCAAGGCGTCGGCAGTGGGCCATTCGCACAGGGCGGCGAGCGCGGTGTCGCGGACCTCGGCATTGTCCTCGGCGGCTGCCTTGATGAGGGATGCGAGGGCCTTCGGGCCGCCGGCGGACCGCAGCACGCGCAGCAGGGCGAGCTTGGCCTCGGCCGGCGCCTGAGGGAGCGCCCCGCAGAGCGCGTCCACCAACGCCGGCGACGCAATCCTGGCGGCGAAGGACACGGAGTCGCCCTCGCTTACCGTCTTGGTCTGTGGCACGCCATCTACCGTGTATTCCACGTGGAGCTTCTTGGCGATGCCGTTGGCCGGGTCGCCGAAGTTGCCGTTGGATGCCTCGACAGAGGTTGCTCCTTCTTGGACGAGTTGGGCGACCTTCTTGGTGACGTCGGCCGCCGGGCCGTCGGGCAGGGCGCCGTAGACGGCCTTGAGGATGACGACTTTGCCGGCCGATGGCTGCGACTCTCGGGTGCAGATGGCCGCTAGTGCGGCCTCGAGCGCCTTGGCGTCTGCGGGCGACTTGGCCTTGAGGAGCAGGCTGAGGAGCTGGGGAAACTCTGCGGCCCCTGCGGCCTGGGCGAGGACCTTGATGCTGGCGGCCCGGAGCGCGTCGTCGGGGTCCTGGGCGGCTTTGAGGAGCGCGGGCATGGCGCCGAGGACGCGGCGCTCGCCGAGCATCTCGATGGCGGCGGCGCGGGTCTTGGCGTCGCCCTGGTCGAGCATGGCGGCGAGGGCGGCGTCCACCTCTGGGGCGGCGAGACTGGTCAAGGCGTCGCGTGCGGCGGCCGCAACATCAGGCTCGGGGTCCGCCATGAGCTCGAGCAGGCCCTTCGTGGCCTCGCCGCTGCCGAGCTCGGGCAGGGCGCGGATGGCGGCGAGGCGGGCCGCCTTGCCCGGCCCGAGCGAAGTCGAGGGCTCGCCCTTCTTGGCGAGGGCGATGAGAGCGGGAGCGGCCACGGCCGCGGCGTCGCCCCGCTTGCCGAGGACAAAGGTCACGAGAATCTGGTTCTCGGCGGGCAGCTTGGGCAACTCATCGGCCAGGGCCTTTACAACCGCTGGGCCGGGCAGTTCCATCGCCGCGCGCGTGGCGGCGCGGAGGAGGATGGGGTCGCTGCCACGCACGGCCTCGAGGAGGAGAGGGATGCCTTCGTCCCCGCGCGTGAGGATGGCGCCGCGCAGGGCGCCCATGCGGACTTGTTGGGCCGCGGGTTTCAGGCTGCGGAGGCACTCGTAGGCGCCGAGAGCGAGGTCCTTCTTGCCGGCGGCGGCGAGGCGTTCGGCTGCGCGGAACAGCCCCTCGCACATCGCCACCTGGCGTGCAGCGGGGGCATTGGCCACGGCTGCCTGGAGGGCGGTGGCGGCCTCGGGCGTGCCGATGTCGCCGAGGGCCTGTGCTGCGGCCTGGGCAACGTCGGCGTCGGCGTCAGCGAGCAGCTTGGCGAGGGGGTCAACGGCCTTGGGGTCGCGTCGGACGCCGAGCGATGTGGCGACGCCTGCGAGGAGCCGGCCCCTAGTGGTGGCGAGGGCGGCGCGGAGCGCATCGTCGGCCGCGGGGTCTGGGAGCGGTTCGAGGGCGTAGCGGGCCATGTGCGAGAGCTTCTCGTCGGCCAGGAGCGCCGCGAGCGCGGGCACTGCGGCCCTGGTGGCGCAGCGCTGGAGGAGGCGGCAGGCCTCGGCCTTGTCGAACTGCGCGGCGTCGGGCGACTTGAGGACGGCGATGAGCTTGGCCTCATCGAGCTTGGCGGGCGGCTGGGTCGCCTCGCCGGCCCAAGCGGCCGGCAGAAGGAGTGTGGCAATCACGGCGGCGGTCGTCAAGGGCTTGAGCATGGCTGGCCTTCCTTTGGCTCAATGGGATAGGACCCGGAGGGCCTATGGGACCACTGCGTCCCATGGGGCCCATGATTCTGCACGGCGAGGCTCTCAGTAGGTATATGGTGCACGCATGGCGCGGGAGCGGAGGCGGTTGGCCTCGGGGTCGTTGACGAACTCCTCCTTTACGGGGTCATATCGGAGGCTGCGGCGCAGCCACATGCAGATGTTGGCGCAGTGGACTGTGGTCATGGAGCGGTGCATGACCTCGGGGTTGGCCACGGTGGGCCGGCGGCTCTTGATGCAGTCGAGCCAGTTGCGCATGTGGTTCATTGGGCGCTGGGTGCGTGCCTGGTAGTCGCGGACGAGTTTGCGGAAGTCGGCCAGGAGGGCGGGCGAGGAGACGTCGGGCTTGGAGTAGCCGTCCGCTGCGGCGACCCAGCCCTTTTCGCCGTCGAAGCGCTCGCCGCAGGAGCCGTGCCAGTACTTGCCGCCACGCGAGAGGATGAGCCGGATGCCGTTGGCGAAATGGCAGACCATCCCGTCGCCCGTCGTGTTGTCAACGAACTCGTATTCTACGGGCGAGGTGTGGGTGAGGTCGAGGCCGAATTGAACCTGTGCGAAGGTGTGGGCGCCCCACTCGCCGATGCAAGAGGTGTGGAAGTCGTAGTGGCCCCGCCAGCCGCCGCGGATGTAGGCCGAGTTGAAGGGCCGCCAGGGGCAGGGGCCGAGCCAGGCATCCCAGTCCACGTCGTCCTTCGGCGGCTCTGGCTGGGCGGGGAGCCAGTCGTGCTTCATATAAGCGTCGTCCCAGGGGGCGATGTGGGCGTAAGCGGTGTGGACTTTTCCGAGGCGGCCGCTGCGGGCCATCTCGAAGCAGAAGACGTGGTTGCCCTCGCTGAGGCGCTGGGTGCCCGTCTGGTAGACGCGCCCGTAGCGCTTGGCGGTGGCGACGACGGCCTGGCCCTCGGCGATGGTCATGGCCGAGGGCTTCTCTGTGTAGACGTCTTTGCCGGCGCGCATGGCCCAGATGGACATCAGGGCGTGCCAGCGGTCGCCCGTGGCCATCAGGATCGCGTCAATGTCCGTGCGCTCGGCGAGGAACTCGCGGACGTCGGGATAGGTCTTGCAGTCATTGTTGCCATAGCGCTGGTCAACGAACTTCTTGCAGTTGTCGCGTGCGGAGCGTTGGGCGTCGCAGATGGCGACGAACTGCACGTCCTTCTCTGGCAGCATCCAGCCGAGGTCGCCCATGCCGCGCCCGCGCAGGCCGATGCCGCCCACGATGATGCGCTCGTTGGGGGGCACGGCGCCGTCCTTGCCCAGGGCCGAGGAGCGGATGATGGCCGGCGCCGCGGCCGCAGCTCCGGCGACCGCAACCTCGAGGAACTGCCGCCTGGTGCCGCCGGGCACCGGGCCGCCGTGGGCGGGAGAAACTCGTCCGCTCATCAGGCTGCCTCCATGAAGCGAGTGGCTGGCACCGTCACGCGCATCCCGAAGCCTGCGTGACGCGGGAAGGGAGTATACCCCAATTGCCCGCGCAATTCCAGTGTCGGCGCTCTCTTTGGCCCGACGGGCGCTTGACTTTGCCGGGCGCGGCGCTATGATTCGCATGAGAGGTGGCGAGACCATCGGGAGCCGATGCCCCTGGGGGGCAGACAGCAGGGGGCCGAACCCTTGATCGCGAGCGACGTGCGGCTGGGCCAGGGCGTCGTGATCTTCCACCCCGAGCAGGTGAACCTCTACGGGTGCGAGATCGGCGACGGCTGCCGGATCGGGTCCTTCGTCGAGATTCGCCGTGGCGTGAAGGTCGGGCGGAACGTCAAGATTCAGCCCTTCGTCTTCATCCCAGAGGGCGTGACCATTGAGGACGAGGTGTTCGTCGGCCCACACGTGTGCTTCACCAACGACAAGTACCCAAGCTCGGTGAACGAGGACGGGAGGCTGAAGACTGCGGACGACTGGACGGTGGTGCCAACGCTTGTGAAGCGGCGGGCGAGCATTGGCGCCGGCGCGGTCATTGTGTGCGGGGTCACTATCGGCGAGGGGGCCTGCGTGGGGGCGGGGGCCGTCGTTACCCGCGACGTGCCGGCCAACACGCTCGTCGTCGGCGTGCCCGCCCGCGTGGCTGGCCCGGCCCCTTGACAGGAGCAGAGCGTGATTCGCGTCGGCGTCGTCGGATGCGGCTACTGGGGCCCTAACCTCATCCGCAACTTCGCGGAGTCGGGCCGGACGGAGCTGCGGGTCGTCTGCGACCTCCAGGCCGAGCGCCTGGCGAAGCTCCGCGCACGCTATCCCGCCGTGCGAATGGTGACGGACTTCGAGGCCGTGGCGTCGGACCCCGAGCTCGACGCCGTGGCACTCGCCACGCCGGTGGGCACGCATCACCCCCTAGCCTTACGCTTGCTCAGGGCCGGCAAACACGTCCTCGTCGAGAAGCCCCTCGCGGTCACTGCCCAACAGGTCCAGGAGCTGATCGCGGCGGCCGAGCGAGCCGACCGCGTGCTGATGGTGGACCACACTTTCGTCTTCACCGGGGCGGTGCGGAAGATCAAAGAACTCGTGAGCTCCGGGGCGCTCGGCGACATCTACTACTATGACTCGGTGCGGGTCAACCTCGGCCTCTTTCAGCATGGCGTGAACGTGCTGTGGGACCTGGCGGTGCACGACCTCTCGATCATGGACCACGTGCTGGGGATGCAGCCGCAGGCGGTGTCGGCCACGGGCGTGAGCCACGTGCCCGGGGAGCCGGAGAACATCGGCTACCTGACGGTCTTCTTCGACGGCGGCCTGCTCGCGCACGTGCACGTCAACTGGCTCTCCCCCGTGAAGGTGCGCCGCACGCTCATCGGCGGCAGCCGCAAGATGATCCTCTTCGACGACCTGGAGCCCAGCGAGAAGGTGAAGGTCTACGACCGCGGCATCACGGTTGACAGGGACCGGGAGCAGATATACAATCTGCTAATCAGTTACCGCATGGGGGACATGTGGGCGCCGCAACTCGACACCACCGAGGCCCTGCGAAGCGTGGTCGCGCACTTCGCGGACTGCATCGAGCGGGGCAGCCGCCCAGTCACCGACGGGGCGGCGGGCCTCAGGGTGGTGCGCATCCTCGAGGCCGCAGCGGCGTCCATGAGGGGGCGGGGGCAGCCCGTGGAACTCCCAGCCGCGTGAGGCCCTCGTGATTCCATTCGTTGACCTCAAGGCTCAATACCAGGCTATCAAGGGCGAGGTGGACCAGGCCGTCGCCAGAGTCCTCGAGAGCGGCCAGTTCACCCTCGGCGAGGAGGTCGCCGCCTTCGAGCGGGAGTTCGCCGCCTACTGCGGCGTCCGCCACGCCGTCGCCGTCAACTCCGGCACCAGCGCCCTCCACCTGGCCCTCCTGGCCGCCGGCGTGGGGCCGGGCGACGAGGTCATCACCGTCCCCTTCACCTTCGTCGCGACCGTTGCCGCCATCCTCTACACGGGCGCGAGACCCGTGCTCGTTGACATCGAACCGCGGTCCTACACGATGGACGTGACAAAGCTGGAGGCCGCAGTGACCCCGCGCACGAAGGCCATCGTGCCCGTGCACCTCTACGGTCAGGCGGCTGACATGGACCCCATTCTGGAGATTGCCGCTCGCCGCCGCCTCGTGGTCATCGAGGACGCCGCCCAGGCCCATGGCGCTGAGTACAAGGGCCGCCGCATCGGCTCCATCGGCCACCTCGCCTGCTTCAGCTTCTACCCCACGAAGAACCTCGGCGCCTACGGCGAAGGGGGGATGCTCGTCACGAGCGACCCGGGCCACGCCCGCACCGCACGCATGCTCCGCGACTGGGGGCAGGAGGAGCGCGGCCGCCACGAGCTGCGCGGCTACAACTACCGCATGGAGGCCCTCCAGGCTGCCATCCTGCGCGTCAAGCTGCGCCACCTCGACGCCTGGATAGAGGCCCGCCGCGCCCACGCCGCTCGCTACGATGTCCTTCTCGCGGGCTCGGACGTGGTCGTCCCCGAGGCCCTGCCCGGCCGCCGACACGTCTACCACCTCTACGTCGTCCGAGCCCGCAACCGCGAAGCCCTCCGTCGCGGCCTGGCCGACTGTGGCATCGGCACCGGCATCCACTATCCTGCCCCAGCCCATCTTCAGCCGGCCTACGCCGAACTGGGCTATCGCCGGGGGAGCTTCCCTCACTCCGAAAGCGCCGCATCAGGTGTGCTCTCGCTACCCATGTACCCCGAGCTCACGGCACACGAGCTTGACGAGGTGGCTCGGGCCGCACGGCGTTTCGCGGGGCCGGCCTGAACACAACCGGAAGGCATGAGCGCATGGAATTGGTGGAGGTGGACTTCACCGACGCCCGGCTCGTCGGGCGTTACGACAGGCTCTTTGAGGCCTGCCCGGAGGCATTCATCCAGCAGTCCACCTATTGGGCCTATGTGATCAAGGACATCGGCCCCGACACGCCGCTCTTTCTCCTAGCCAGCGATGGCGGGGACGATGTTGCCGGGCTGCCTCTCTACCTCTACGAACATCCCCTGGGCAACATCCTGACGTCGGTACCCCAGGCCGGGCCTCTCGGTGGCATCTTCTGCCGAGCGGGGCTATCTCAGGCCGCGAGGGATGAGGCCTACGGCAGGCTCCTGGAGCGCGCTGTGGAACTCGCCAGGCGCCAGAACTGCATGTCGCTCACAATCATCACGAATCCCTTTGCCGACGATTGGGAGCTCTATCGGCGCCACCTGGCCCCCAGTTACGTCCTCGAGAACTTCACGCAGTATCTCTACCTGAGATCGGTGCTCGAGGGTGATTCGCCCGCCTCGTTCCGCTACGCGTCGGGCAGCCACCTGGGCCGAAGCACACGACGGAACATCGAGCGGGGCTGGGAGCACGGCTACCGCGGTGCCTTTTGCACGTCGGTTGCGCAGTTGAAGGCCTGGTACGATGTCCACTGCCGCAGGCACGGCGAGCTGGGGGTCGTGCCGTTGCCATGGCGGCTCTTTGAGAACATGTTCGCGCTCCTCGTCCCCCGGAACAAGGCGCAGCTCATCCTCATCGAGCACGAAGGGCAAATCGCATCGGGGGCCTTCCACGTCTACCATAGGGCGGTGGTGGATGCGTTCATGCTGAGCATGGCCTCCGAGCACGCAGCCCACGAAGTGAACTATGTAACCGTTGACTACTCGCTGCGGTGGGCAAGGGGTCTGGGGCTGAGGCTTTATAACTGGCAGTCGTCCCAGGATAAGCGCTGCGGCGTCTACCGCTTCAAGCAACAGTGGGGCAGCCGCGATTCCACCTACTACTTCGTCACGCGGCTTCTGTGCGACCCCGCGCGCATCCGCGACATCGGCCTCGCCGGCCTCAAGCGCCACTACCCCTGGCACTACGTAGTACCGTTCGGCGTCTTCACCGATGGCTTCGACAAGACCTACTTCAAGAAGGCAGGGGCCTGAGCGTGGAATACGGCTTCGCATCTCCCAAGCACCGCGAGTTTCCCCCGATGGTCGTGGTGAGCATCGTGAACTTCTGCAACCTGCGATGCGTCCACTGCCACTACCCGCGCTTCGCTGCGCGGCCGGACTTCCGCCGCCACAGCATGGAGTGGGACCTCTGGCAGAAGCTCTGCGACGAGATAGCCGCACATCCCTGGGCGATCCTCAACCTCGGCACCGACGGCGAGCCGCTCCTCCACAAGCGTCTCCTCGACATGCTCCGCTACGCTAAGGCTCAGGGCATCTCGCCCATCAACATCACCACCAACGGCGTCCGCCTCGAGGGAGAGCTGGCCGAGACCCTTCTGCGCGAGGGGCTGCTCGACGTCATCAACATCAGCCTCGACGCCTTCAGTGAGGAGGCATACCGCCGCATCCGAGGCGGCAGCTACAAGAGAGTGCTCCGAAACACCCTTTACCTCATCGAGCTTCGCGACCGCCTCAACCCCAGGGCGAAAATCCAGGTCAACATCATTGACCAGCCGGAGGTTTCCGGCGAGCTTGAGCGATTCGTCGAGTACTGGACGCCCCGCGTGGACAACGTCCTGGTGCGCACCTTCTACGGTGCAACGTCCGTCACCGGCGCCACCGGGCCGGACCCCACGGGCAAGCAGAAGGCCTTCGAGCCCGTCGAGCGCTGGCCCTGCCAGCAGTTCTGGCGCAGGTTCAACGTCGCCGACGACGGCGTCGCTCGCTTCTGCGTGGACGATTGGTACAATGTCACCAGAGTTGGCGACTTGCGCGAGGCGACCGTTGCCGAAATCTGGCAGGGCGCCGAATACGAACGCCTCCGCGAGCTACACCGCACCGGCCAGTTCCACAAGATCCCCTACTGCGCCAAGTGCACGGAATGGCAGGGGATGAAGTGGGACTATGACTATTTCGTGGCCCTCGAGAAGATGCTCGGCAGGAAAATGCTCTGAGCGCCGCCCTGGCGTCTCGACACGAGCTGGAGGTGAACTCACTTGGCCACGACCGACCCACCGCAGGGCAGCACGGAGCCGACGTCAGCCGCCCCGATGGGCATCTCGCTGGTCCTCCCAGGCTACAACGAGGAGGCCAGCCTCGAGGAGACGCTGCGCAAGTGTCTCGCGGCCCTCGCCGCCTTCACCCCACAGCACGAGGTCATCTTTGTGGATGACGCGAGCACCGACTCGACCGGGGCCATAGCCGACCGCCTGGCCGCCGAGCTGCCCCACGTGAGGGTGGTCCACAACCCCGTGAATCTCGGCGTTGGGGCGAGCCTGCTCATCGGCATGAAGGCTGCTCGCTATGGCCTCGTAGCCCACAACTCGGTGGACTATCCCTTCGACCTGACCGATCTCCGTCGCGTGCTCCCGAAGTTTGCCGAGGCCGATGTGGTCATCGTCGTCCGCACCGACCGCTCGGCCCATTCGCCCTACAGAAAGCTCACGTCTCTCGTCAACTTCATCCTCATCCGACTCCTCTTCGGCGTGCCGTTCCGCGACATGAACTTCGTTCAGGTCTACAGACGAGAGGTGCTCGAGAGTGTGCGGGTGAAGGCGCGCAGCCCGGCCTTTGTGACGCCCGAGCTGCTGATTCGGGCGCGCGACCTCGGCTTCAGGATCGCCGAGGTTGAAGCCCCCTTCCACCGCCGCAAGAAGGGCAAAGCCCACTACGGCAAGCCCCACGACATCCTCTGGACCCTCGCCGACATGCTGAGCTATTGGCTAAGACGCATGTTCGACATCGGTTAGCGTCCTTGGAGTGTGTGGCCTCATGAGCGAAGTCGCCGGCAAGCGGGTTCTGATTACTGGCGGGGCGGGGCTGGTCGGGTCCCACATCGCCGATCTGCTCGTGGGCGAGGGGGCAGGGGAGATCGTGGTCTTCGACAACTTCGTGCGCGGCCGGCGCGAGAACCTCGCCCACGCCCTGGCCTCGGGCCGCGTAAGGGTCGTCGAGGGCGACATCCGCGACCGCCAGGCGCTCGCGGAGGCGATGCGGGGCGTGGCCATTGTCTTTCACCAGGCGGCCATCCGCATCACCCAATGCGCCCAGGAGCCGCGCCTCGCCCTCGAGGTGCTCGCCGACGGCACGTTCAATGTCCTCGAGGCAGCCGTGGCCGCCGGCGTGCGCAAGGTGGTCGCCGCCTCCTCAGCCTCGGTCTACGGCATGGCGGAGACGTTCCCGACCGATGAGCGCCACCACCCGTACAACAACCGCACCTTCTACGGCGCGGCCAAGGCGTTCAACGAGGGCCTCCTGCGCAGCTTCAAGGAGATGCACGGCCTCGACTACGTGGCGCTCCGCTACTTCAATGTCTATGGCCCGCGCATGGACATCCACGGGGCCTACACCGAGGTGCTCATCCGCTGGATGGAGCGGATCGCGGCGGGGCGGTCGCCGCTGGTCTTCGGCGACGGGACCCAGACGATGGACTTCGTTTACGTCGAGGACGTCGCAAGGGCGAACGTCCTGGCGGCAAAGTCGGACGTGACGGATGAGGTGTTCAACATCGGCTCAGGCGTCGAGACGAGCCTCAACGCTCTCCTTGCTGCCCTCCTGCGGGTCATGGGGTCGGACCTGCGCCCCGAGCATGCCCCCGAGCGAGGCGTGAATGCCGTGCGCCGCCGCCTGGCCGACACGCGGAGGGCGGAGCGGCTCCTGGGCTTCCGCGCCGCTGTGCCGCTCGAGGAGGGCCTGCGGCGTCTCGTCGCCTGGTGGAGGGGCCAGCGATGATCCCCATCACCAAGCCGTGGCTGGGCGACGAGGAGGCCCAGGCCGTCCTCCGCCCGCTCCGCTCGGGCTGGGTCACGCAGGGGCCGGAGGTCGCGGCCTTCGAGGCCGAGTTCGCCACCGCGGTCGGCGCGCCCCACGCCTGCGCGGTGTCGAGTTGCACAGCTGCCCTCCATCTGGCTCTCCTGGCCATCGGCGTCGGGCCGGGCGACGAGGTCATAACGGTCAGCCACTCCTTCATCGCCACAGCCAACGCCGTCCGCTACTGCGGCGCGACGCCGGTCTTCGTGGACATTCAGCCAGCGACCTTCAACATCGAGCCCGCGCTCGTCGAGGCAGCCATCAGCGAGCGCACCCGCTGCATCCTGTGCGTCCACCAGATGGGCATGCCCTGCGACCTCCGGGCGCTGTTGGACATTGCCCGGCGCCGGTCCCTTCCCATTGTTGAGGACGCCGCGTGCGCCGTCGGCAGCGAGATCCTCTGGTCGGGGCGCTGGGAGAGGCTCGGCAAGCCCCACGGCGACATCGCCTGCTTCTCGTTTCATCCCCGCAAGCTGATCACCACGGGCGACGGCGGCATGCTCACCACGGCCAACGCCGACTGGGACCGCAAGTTCCGCCTCCTCCGCCAGCACGGGATGAGCGTGCCCGACACCGTGCGCCACGAGGCGCGAAAGGTCACGGTGGAGTCTTACGTCGTCCTGGGCTACAACTACCGGATGACGGACATCCAGGCGGCGGTCGGACGCGAGCAGTTGAGGCGGCTGCCCGCCATCGTGAGCCGTCGCCGCGACCTGGCGGCACGCTACCGGGAGCTTCTCGCCGCGGTGCCGGGGCTTGGCCTGCCAGAGGAGCCCTCATGGGCGCGCAGCAACTGGCAGAGCTACTGCGTCCGCCTGCCCGACGGTTGCGACCAGGGCAGGGTCATGCAGTTCCTGCTCGACAGGGGGGTTGCCTCGCGCCGTGGCATCATGTGCGCCCACCGCGAGGGGCCTTATCGCCACGCGGCTCACCGGTTTCCCTTGCCCGAATCGGAACGGGCGCAGGACCGCTGCATCCTCCTGCCACTCTATCACCAGATGACTGACGAGGAGCAAGCCCGCGTGGCGGACACCCTGCGAGAGGCGTGCCGACAAGCATGAGCATGATAGGCCCCTGGAGCATCCTGACGCGAGTCCGATCTGCCTGGGGGTCCCTGAGCGGCGCGCTCCTGGCCGAGAAGCCTGGCGGCGGGCCGCAGCCCACTATTTGGACCTCGCGGCTCCACTTCTACGCCTTCTTCGCCACCCTGGCGGCCCACCTGCTGGTCTACGCGCCGTCGCTCTTCCACATCTTCCGCAACGATCACTGGACGTTTCTCTATGTGACGCGGGAGTGGGACTTCTCGTCGCTCCACAAGTTCCACTACATTGGCCACATGATCTGGTTCGACCGCAGCCGCTTCATCCCGCTGGGCTGCCTGTTCATCGGCTTTCAGAAGTGCCTTTTCGGACCATCGTACTTTGGACACCACGTCCTGCTCTTCATCCTGCACTTCAGCATCACGTGGACGCTGTGCAAGCTGATGCTCGTGATTCAGCGGGGCGTTCTCGCCTATGCTCTCGCCCTGATGTTCTCGCTCCTCATCGGCAACATTGACGGTGCGGTGTGGAACTACTCCAGCGTCTACCCGTTCCAGTTGCTCCTTCTCCTCATCGCCATCTACCAGTTTGAGCGCGGGCTTCGGGACGGGCGCTTCACGTCCCGGCGGCGGATGCTGATCGCGGCGCTGCTCGCCGCGTCGGTGTTTGTCAACGAGAGCGGTGCGCCCCTCTCACTGCTCGTCTGCCTCTTCTTCCTGCTTCACCGCAAGCGGCTCGGGCCTCTGGGCAGGGGAGGCGTCCAGTGGGTCATCCTGCTCGTCCTTCCCGTCCTCGTCTACGGGGCCATGTATTACCTCAACATTCAGCAGGCCGCGCTCATCGTGGGGCCTGAGGACCCCGGCGCCCCCGAGCGCGTGCTGCGGCTCCGCAACATCATGCGGCTCCCGCGGCTGCACCTGGACGTTTTTCACCGCTACCTCTTCCACGTGCTCGTGCCGACAGGCACCCAACTGGGCTACCGGGAGGTCACTTACGTCTCCCCAGGCCGCAGCGACTTCCCCTTCTCCGCCATCCTGCTCAACTACGCCTGCGTCCTGGTGCTGATGGCCGGCTTCTGGTGGGGCGCGCGGTGGGCTGTTGAGCCGTCGGCCCTCCCGCGGCCCGAGCGGGCGCTGAAGGGGCGCCGAGCGCTCTTTTACCTTCTCGCCCTCCTTGGCTACATGACCCCCATCCTGCTGGGGCGAAGCGTCACCTACGGCCCCGACATCGTGCTCCAGACCAGTCGCTACATGTACGGCTACTCGGCATTCCTGCTGCTGTTCCTTTACGCGATGGTTGACCTGGGGGAGTTGAGGAGCATTCGCCGCGGGGCGGTCCACGGGGCGGTCGTGGCCTCGGTGCTCGTCCTGGCGACCCTCCACGGCATCTACGTTCGGCAGGCGGTGGACCACATGACGTACCTCCTCGCGCCGCTTCGCTCGTACTTCGACCAGGTCCACCAATTCGTCCGCCGGCACCGGGGCGAGCCGGACTTCTCGTTCAAGATGCTCACCCCGCCGCCGCAGATCACGTTCAGCGACTACGTGCACGTGAATCGCTGCCTAGACGGCTTCTTCCATGCCTACAAGCGCGAGCGTGGCGCGAAGTACATCCTGGAGTTCGACCTCGAGGAGGGCAAGCTCCAGGTGAAGGGGGGTGGCCCGTGAGGGTGTTGCTGCTCTCGGCCCCCTTCGTGCCCGAGTACATGCGGAACGCGCGGTGCGACTTCGTGTCGCTGTCGGCCACCCAGTGGTATCCCATCCTCCTGGGCTACTGCGGGGCCTGGCTGGAGGGTCAGGGGCACGAGGTGAGGCTGGTGGACGCCCCCGCGCATGGCCTCGGCCACGAGGCGGCCGCCCGCATCGTCCGGGCGTTCAGCCCAGACTTGCTCGTGCTTTACACCGGCCGCCTGAGCGAGCGGAACGACCTGGACTTCGCAGAGCCGCTCGTCGAGGAGCTTCGCTGCGACGCAGTCATCGTCGG
>Ga0101944_10001504_pt1 | contig 47669 bp, 33 predicted proteins | sample DewCreD2012metaG_FD_75245 | JGI IMG/M metagenome (GOLD analysis project Ga0101944, IMG submission 75245) | Hot spring sediment bacterial and archeal communities from British Columbia, Canada, to study Microbial Dark Matter (Phase II) - Dewar... ... | reverse complement strand
ATCACCTCGGCACGATGCCGGCCGTTGGGGCGCATGGCGAGGTCGAGCTGCGCTGTGCCGGCCAGCCGGCCCCCGGCGCGCACAACCCAGAGCAGCCGCGCGCCGTCGGCCACGGCGTCCGCCACGCCGCGCCAGTACTCGAGCGCGGCGGCGTCGGTCACCGGCGGCAGGAAGCCGAGCGCGGCGCCGTTGTGGACGGCGTTCTGCAGGAGGGCCGCCAGCTCCGGGGCCGCCCGGCTGACCTCGGCGGCGTCCAGGCGTTCGATGAACCAGGTCATGGAGCCGCAGTATACACGCAGCGTTGCTCTGTGTCTCTGCGCCTCGGACACCTGGGCGCATCCGCCGTGGGCGGTCAGTTCCCGGCGCCCCGACCCTTCGGCCAGCCCGCCCCCAAAAACGTGAACGCGCCCGGACACTTCTTCCTGACGGGAGGAAACCGTGGGGCCTGAGCCGGTCGCCACGTTGCGCGAGGCGCGGCGCTCATCCTGCAATAGCCATTCTGGCGGGGGGACAGCGCGGCGCAAATCCGGTATGATGGGCGCGGTTTGTGGATCGGACACCCGATGGAGTTGACCCTGACGACCCCCACCCTCTACCTGGCGCGGCACGCCACCCCGGATTGGAGCCGCACCGACCTCCCCTATCACCTCCCGCCCGGTCCGCCGCTGACGCCGCAGGGCGAGGCGGAGGCGGCCGAATTGGGCCGCTTCCTGCGCGCCGCCGGCGTTACGCGGCTGTACGCCAGCCCGCTGGAGCGGGCGCGGCGCACGGCCGAAATCGCGGCCAGCGTGGCCGAACTGCCGTTTCAGGTGGAAGCGGCGATTGCCGAATGGCGGCCGGAGGAGAAGCCGGAACACATCCGTGTCCGCTTCTGGCCGGTGTGGGAGCGCGTCATCGCGCAGAGCCTGCAGAGCGGGCCGATCGCGCTGGTGACGCACGGCGGCCCGATCGGCTTCTTCCTGGACGAGCTCGGCCTGCCCAAGGACACGCTGGCCTACTACCGGCGCACCTTCGACCGCAACAACCCGGCGCCGCCGGCCGGCGTGTGGAAGGCGGCGCGGCCGGCCTCGGGCGAGCCGTGGGACGTCAGCCTGGCGTTCGTCCCGGACGCGTATCGGAAGAAACTGATCGTCTGAGGGGCGGGCGCGGCGCTAGCCGCCCTTCAGCTTCGTCACCAGGGCGACGTAGGCCGTCATCGCGTCGGCCTGGCTCTTGCCCTTGAGCTTGGCCCACGCGTCGTACTTGGCCCGGCCGACGAAGTCCATGCCGCCGGGCCGCGAGCCTTTCACATCCCCGCTGGTCGCCTGTTTGTAGAGCGCGTAGAGCTGGAGCAGGGTCTCGTTGTCCGGGCGCCTGGGCAGCGCCTGCGCCTCCTGGGCGGCCTTCTCGAACCTGGTCTTGAGATCGTCAGCCATCAGCCGGCTCCCATAAGATTGAGCGCGGGCCGCCCTCCCGCGGGCGGCTCGGCGGTTTTGTCGCCCTCATTTCAACATGGAAGTCACCACCGTCTTCACCTGGGCCAGCGCCTCGTTGAGACGGGAGGGATCCTTGCCGCCGGCCTGGGCCAGGGTCGGCTTGCCGCCGCCGCTGCCGCCCACCAGCGCGGCGATGGTCTTGACGATCTTGCCGGCGTCCAGGCCGCGGTAGACCAGGTCGTCGGTGACGCACGCGATCAGGCCGGGCCGCCCGCCGACCACCGAGCCGAGCACGGCTACGCCGGACGGCACCCGCTGGCGGAAGCGGTCGGTCATATCGCGCAGCGTATCGGCGTCGGCGTTGGAGAGCGCGCCGGCCAGCACCGGCACGCCGCTCACCGTCTCCATCCGGGCCAGCAACGCATCCAGCTCCTTTTGGGCCAGCTCGCGGCGCAGGCGCGCGATCTCCTTCTGCGCCGACTGCGCCTCGTCCAGCAGCGTCAGCACCTTGCGGTCCAGGTCCTGGGGCGTGGTCTTGAGATAGCTGGCGGCGTTCTCGAGCACGCCCAGCCGCTGCTGGATCAGGTCCAGCGCGCCGCGCCCGGTGACGGCCTCGATGCGCCGGATGCCGGCCGCGGCCGCTTCCTCGCTGACGATGATGAAGGGGCCGATGTCGGCCGTCTCCGGGACGTGCGTGCCGCCGCACAGCTCGAAGCTGAACAGCTCCGGCTCGCCGATCTGGATGGTGCGCACCACGTCGCCGTACTTCTCGCCGAAGAGCGCCATGGCGCCGGCGGCGATGGCTTTCTCGCGCTCGAGGAATTCCACGCGGACTTCGTAGTTGGCCAGGACGGCCTCGTTGACCGAGCGCGCCACCTGGGTGATCTGCTCCTGGGTGAGCATGCCGTTGTGCGTAAAGTCGAAGCGCAGCCGGTCCGGCGCCACCAGCGAGCCGGCCTGGCGGACGTGCTCGCCCAGGATGTAGCGCAGCTCGGAGTGGAGCAGGTGGGTGGCGGTGTGGTTGCGCATGATGTCCCAGCGCCGGTCCTCGTCCACGTGCGCGTGGGCCAGGTCGCCGACGCGCGGCGCGCCGGCCGTCACGGTGCCGGTATGGACGACCACGCCGGCCGCCGGGCGGCGCACATCCTCGACGCGGATTTCCCAGGTCGGCTCGTCGCGGTTGGGCTCGAGGTGGGCGATGTGGCCGGTGTCCGCCACCTGGCCGCCGGACGCCACGTAGAAGCAGGTCCGGGCGAGCAGGACTTCCACCTTATCGCCCGGCCGGGCGCTGTTGACGCGCTGGCCGTCTTTCACCAGGGCCAGCACCGGCTCTTCGACCACGATCTCGTTGTACGGGTCGTACTCCACGCCCTCCGGCCCCAGCTTGCCCTCGGCCTGCAGGTCCTGCAGGAGGGCGCGGAAGACGGCCACCTCCTCGCCGCCCAGCGGGCCGACCTCGGTGCGCGAGGCTTCGGCGTGCTCCTCGCGCGCCCGGGCGAAGCCGGCCTCGTCCACCTTCATCCCGCGTTCCTGGGCGATGTCGCGCGTGATCTCCAGCGGCAGGCCGTAGGTGGCGTACAGGTTGAAGGCCGTCTCGCCGCTGAGCGTTTGCTCCCCGTGCTCGGCCAGCTCGGTGAGCAGCGCGCCCAGGTTGGAGACGCCCATGTCCACCGTGCGCTGGAAGCGCTCCTCCTCCTGGGTGAGCGTGCGCAGGATGCTGGCCCTGTGCGTGACGATCTCGGGGTACAGGCCGCCGTAGTGCTCGATGACGGTCTCGGCCACGCGCGCCAGGAACGGCTCTTTAAAGCCGATCTTGCTGCCGAAGCGGGCCGCGCGCCGGATGACCATGCGGCAGACGTAGTTGCGGCCGACGTTGCCCGGGATCACGCCGTCGCCGATCAGAAAGGTGGCCGCGCGGACGTGGTCGGCGATGACGCGGTAGGCCACCAGATGCTGTTTGCGCTCCGGCTCGCTGTGCTCGGCCACCTCCTGGATGCGGGCCATGATCGGCGTGAACAGGTCGGTGTCGTACGAGTTGTCCACGCCCTGGACGATGGAGGCGATACGCTCCAGGCCCATGCCGGTGTCCACGCCGGGTTTGGGCAGCGGCGTGCGTGTGCCGTCCGGCGCCTGGTTGTACTGCATGAAGACCAGGTTCCAGATCTCCAGCATGCGGTTGTCCGGGTTGTCGTCCAGCTGGACTTTGAGCTCGTCGGCCGGCGGCACGCCCAGTTCGGGATGCCAGTCGTAGTGGATCTCGGCGGTGGGCCCGCACGGGCCGACGTCGGCCATCTGCCAGAAGTTGGTCTTGTCGCCGAGCCGGGCGACGCGCTCGGGCGGAACGCCGATCTCCTGCGTCCAGATGCGGTAGGCCTCGTCGTCGTCCTGATGGACGGTGAAGAACAGCCGGTCGGGCGGCAGGCCGTAGACCCGGGTGACGCAGTCGTAGGCGTAGCGGCAGGCGTCGCGCTTGAAGTAGTCGCCGAACGAGAAGTTTCCGAGCATCTCGAAAAATGTGTGATGCCGCGGGCTGGGGCCGACGTTCTCCAGGTCGTTGTGCTTGCCGGAGACGCGCATGCACTTCTGGGAGGTCACGGCGCGGGTGTACGGCCGCTTGTCGGTGCCCAGGAAGACGTCTTTAAACTGGACCATGCCGGCGTTGGTGAAGAGCAGGGTGGCGTCGCCGCCGGGCACCAGCGACGAGGACGGCACGATGGCGTGGCCGTGCTCGGCGAAGAAATCCAGGAACGCCTGGCGCACTTCCGCGCCGGACATCACGGGCTTGGACGGGGCCGCCGCCCTGGACGGCAGGGATTTCGCCCCAACCTTGGGCGAAACGGTTTTCTTTGGCATAGTGTGCTCCACGGACGGGTCTTGAACGACGATTATACGCCAGAATGAGGGGCGGGGAAACGGAGCGGCAGGCTTAGCGCCGGATGACGGGCAGGAAGAGATAGAAGATCGGGCGCGGGCTGATGGTGAGGGTGAGGGTGTGCGGCGGGCTGGCGTCCACGCCGCCGCCCGCCGTGCCGCCGTCGTCGCTCAGCGTCACGGTGACGCGGGCGGCGCCCTCCTGGTCCGGGGCCGGGGTGAAGGTCAGCGCGCCGGTGGCCGGGTTGAGGGCCGGCTGGACCGCGAAGAGCGCCGGGTTGTCGGCCGTGAGCGTGAAGGCGAGGGCCTGGCCGGCCTCGTCCGCCGGCCCCGGCGAGATCGCGGTGGCCCAGCCGGGGATGAGCTGGGCGCCGTCCTCGCGGTACACGCTGAGGTCGGGGCCCGGCGTGAACGCGGGCGCGTCGTTTACGGCGATGACGACGAAAGCGAGACTGTCGGCGTCCGTGAGCGGGCCGCCGCTGCCGGTGTGGCCCCGGTCGTCCACGCTCAGCGCGAGGGAGGCCGGGCCGTTGTAGTCCGCGTTCGGCGTGAAGGTCAGGCCGTCGAGCGCGGCGTTGACGTTGGCCAGCGTGCCCGTGAAAGTGAGCGTCGCGTCGGCTGCGCCGTCCCCGGCCAGGAAGATGAGCCCGGCCGCGCCGCTCAGGCTGAGCGCGCCGTTCCCGGCGGCCACCGTGACGCTGATGGCGCCGGCCGCCGCGTCGCGGTCGTCGATCACCACGGCCGTCCCGGCCTCGGTCGAGAAGACCAGGCCCGTGTCCTCGTTCACGCCGAGCGGGCCGGCGGGCAGCAGAATTTGCGGCGGGTCGTTGACCGCGCCGACGTCCACCTGAAAATGGTCGGTGTCGGACTGGGGGCCGCCGTTGCCGCTGGCGCCCTGGTCGTTGCTGATCAGGCGGATGGTCACCAGGCCATCCTGGAGGCCGGGATCGGGCGTGTAAACCGTCCCGTTGAGCGCCGTGCGGATGGCGGATTGCGAGCCGGTGAAGGTCATGGCCGTATCCGCGTTGCCGTCGCCAGCCAAGAAGGACAGGCCGCCGATTCCGCCCAGCGTCAGCGTGCCCAGGTTCGCGCCGCTGATGGCCAGTGTGACGCTGAGGGGGCTGCTCCCGGCGTCCACATCGTTGAGCGAGAGCGCATTGCCGTTTGCGGTTGAGAAGGTCAACGGTTGGCCCTGCAGTGTGGTCTGGCCGGACGGGACGGTGTTGACGGGCGCATCGTTGATGGCCGTGATGTTGATGGTGAAGGTCTGCGCGGCGCTCGTGTCCGCGCCGCCGTTGGCCGTTCCCCCGCTGTCCTGGAGCGTCACGGTGGCCAGGCGTGAGCCGTTTTTGTCCCTGGCCGGCTTGTAGGTCAGGGCGCCGTTGGACGAGATCGCGGGCCGGACAGAAAAGAAGTCTGTGTCGGTGACGGTCACCGTAAAGGTGACGATCTGGCCCGCCTCGTTCGCCGGGCCGGGTGAAATGGCCGTCGCCCAGCCGGCCACGGTCTGGGTGCCCGCATCCTCGGCCACGCTCTGGTCCCCGCCCTTGACGAACGAGGGCGCGTCGTTGACGGGGTTGACCGTGAGGGTGAAGGTCGCGGTGTTGCCGGTGTCGTCGCCGCCGTTGGCCGTGCCGCCGCTGTCGTTAATAGTGACGTAGACGGTGGCCGAGCCGAAGGCGTTCGCGGCCGGCGTGAAGGTCAGCGTGCCGTTCGGCGCCACCGCCGGTTGAGCGCTGAACAGGGCGTTGTTGGTGTTCGTGACCACGAAGGTCACGGTCTGGCCGGCCTCGTTGGCCGGGCCGACGCTGATGTTGCTGGCCCAGCCGGCCACGGTCTGCGGGCCGGCGTCCTCGTTCACGGCCTGGTCCGGGCCGGGGGTGAAGGCGGGCGGGTCGTTGACCGGGTTGATGACGAGGTAGGCCGGATAGAGCCGGAAGTTCACGCCGCCGTTGTCCGCGCCGCCGGTGTCGACGGCGGTCACGGTGATGACGGCGACGCCAAAGAGGTTATTGGTCTGGATCTGGTAGGTCAGCGTGCCGGCGGCGTCCACGCTGGGGGGTATGACAAACAACTCCGGGTTGGAGTAGCCGCTGGACCAGGTGACGGTCTGGCCGGCGGCGATCTCGTCGGCCGGGCCGGGCGAGGGGTTGCTCACCCAGCCGGTCACGGTCTGGAGCCCGCCGGTGTCCTCGTTGATGACCGGGTCCGGGCCGAGGCTGAGGCTGGGCGGGTCGTTGACGGGTTGCACGGTCACGGTGACGCGCGCCGTGTCGGTGAGGGCGCCGGTGTCCTGGACCGTGTAGGTGAAACCGGCCGCGCCGTTGAAGTCGGCCGCCGGCGTGAAGAGGACGCTCTGGCCGTCGGGCGTGGTGGCCGTCCCGTTGGAAAGCCCGCTGAAGGCGATGACGCTGAGCGCGTCGCCGGGATTGGGGTCCGTGTCGTTGGTCAGGACGGCGATGGTCACAGCGGTGTCTTCCCGGACGGTCGCGGTGTCGTCGGCCGCGCTGGGGGCGGCATTGGCGGGGATGGCGGGGGCGACCTCCCAGCGCGCGATCCGGTCGGCGTTGGCCAGCCCGCCGGCGTCCGTGAAGCGCCCGCCGACGTAGACCTGCGCGCCTGTGACGCCCAGAGCGTACACCGCGTCGTTGACGGTCGGGCTGAGGGCCAGCCAGCCGAGGCCGTTCCAGCGGGCGACGCGCCGGGCCAGGCCGTTGCCGCCGGCTGAGGTAAAACTTCCGCCGACGAACAGGTCGGTCGTCCCCATCGCGGCCAGGGCGCGCACCTCGCCGGTCACGCCGCTGCCGAGCGCGCGCCATTGTGCGCCGTCCCAGCGCGCCACGTAGTCGGCGTTCGGGTCGCCGCCGGCGTCCGTGAAGCTGCCGCCGACGTACACGTCCGCGCCGACGACGGCGATGGCCCGCACCGGACCGTTAAGGGGCGTGGCGCCCAGCGCGCTCCAGGCGCTGCCGTCCCAGCGGGCGATAAAGTCGCCGTTCGCGCCGCCGAGGTCCAGGAAATCGCCGCCCGCGTAGAGGCTGGCGCCGGTGACGGCCAGGGCGTGGACCGGGGCATTGAGCGGCGTGCTTCCCAGGGCGCTCCAGGCGCTGCCGTTCCAGCGGGCGATAAAATCGCCGTTCGCGCCGCCGAGGTCCAGGAAATCGCCGCCCGCATAGACGCTGGTGCCGGTGACGGCGATAGCGTAGACCGCCGGGGCGGTCCCGCTCAGCACCGGGGCGCCGAGCGACTGCCACTGGGCGCCGTCCCAGCGGGCGATGAAATCGGCGTTCGAGTTGCCGCCGGCGTCCTCGAAGGCTCCCCCGGCGTAGACATTAGTGCCCGAGACCGCCAGGGCATTCACCTCCCCGTCCAGGGGCGTGGTCCCCAGAGCCCGCCAGGCGGCCCCGTCCCAGACGGCCACGTTGTCGGCGTCGGCGTCGCCGCCCGCGTTCTGGAACTCCCCGCCGATGTAGACGCTGGCGCCGGACAACGCCAGCGCATAGACTTCGCCGTCCGGGTCGGCAATGCCGCTGCCGACGGCGCTCCAGGTGTTGGTCGCCAGGGCGACGCCGACGCCGGCGAGCAGAAGGGCGGCCAGGCTGAGGGGGATGACGGCGCGGGCGGACGAGTGTCGCATGGTGTCCAATCGATCGATTCCGGTTTTAAGTATAGGCGGCCGGGCCGGGAGACAGGCGTAGGGTCTTGGTACTAGACCTCACCTCCCTCCCCGGCGCCGCGCGCCGCCCCTCTCCACCGACACAGCTGGCGGAGAGGGGCGGGGGGGTGAGGTGAGGTACAATCCCGTTATCTCACAGCGCGAGCGAAACCTATGACCCTGGACGAGCAAGTCGCCCTGCTGATGCAGGGCACCGAGTATGGCGATGAGCAGCTCAAACAGACCATGGCGCGCGAACTGCGCGAGCGCCTGGCGGAATCGGCGGCCTCCGGCCGCCCGCTGCGCGTCTATTGCGGTTACGACCCCACCTCCACCGACCTGCACCTGGGCCACACCATCACCATGCGCAAGCTGCGCCAGTTCCAGGACCTGGGGCACGAGGTGACTTTCCTGATCGGCAGCTACACGGCCCTGGTCGGCGATCCCTCCGACAAGAACAAGGCGCGGCCGGTCCTCACCCAGGAGCAGGTGGCCGAGAACGCCCGGACCTACGCCGAGCAGGCCTACCGCGTGCTCGACCGCGAGAAGACCCTGGTCCGCTACAACGGCCAATGGTTATCCGAGCTGTCGCTGCTCGACATGATCCGGCTGGGCCAGCACTTCACGGTCCAGCAGTTCCTGGTGCGCGAGAACTTCGCCCGGCGCCTGGAGGCCGGCGAGCCGATCTACCTGCACGAGACGTTCTACGCCCTGATGCAGGGCTACGACGCCGTGGCCATGCAGACCGATGTGCAGGTGGGCGGCACCGACCAGCTGTTCAACATCATCGTCGCCGGGCGCAAGCTGCAGGAGGCCCTGGGCCAGCGGCCGCTGGTCGGCGTGATCACGGGCATCCTGCCCGGCACCGACGGCGTCAAGCGCATGTCCAAGTCCACGGGCAACGTTATCCCGATTAACAGCGGCCCGGACGACATGTACGGCAAGGTGATGTCGATCCCGGACGCCGCCATGCCGATCTACTTCCGGCTGGTGACGCGCCTGACGCCGGACGAGATTGCGGCGATCGAGGCCGGCTTGGCCGACGGCGCGCGCCATCCGCGCGACGTGAAGATGGCGCTGGCGCGCGAGATCGTGAGCATCTTCTACGGCGACGACCTGGCGGCGGCGGCCGAGGCGCATTTCCAGACCATCTTCCAGAAGGGCGCGCTGCCGGACGAGATGGAGACCCTGACCGTGGCCGGCGCGCCGCTGGTGGTGGATTTCCTGGCCGCTCACAAACTCGCCGCCTCCAAGAGCGAGGCGCGCCGTCTCATCGAGCAAAAGGGCGTCAAAGTCGCCGGCCGGCCGGTGGTGGATGTGGCCGCCCGGCTGGAGTTCGATGGCGAGACGGTCGTCCAGGTCGGCAAGCGCCGGTTCGTGCGCCTGGTGCGCGGCGAACCCACTTAGCCGACGCGAGCGGCCGCTGGCCGCGCCCGTTAATTCGCGACGCCAGTGTCTGAGACCCCGGTCGAGCTATATCTCCTCATTCTGGCCGTGGTGCTGGGCGCGGCCGGCTATCTGCTCTACCGCCGCTGGCAGTCGCGCCGGGCGCTGGAAGCGCGCCTGGCCGAGCTCACCCACTTGGCCGAATTCGGCCGCGCCATCCTCAACGCCCGCCTGGACACCACGCGCCTGGCCGAGCTGATCTACCAGCAGGCCGGCCGGATCGTTGACACGACCCTCTTCCAGCTCGGCCTGTTCGAGAGCGACCGCTACCGGATGCTGATCTGGGTGGTCGATGGCGAGCCCCGGCCGCCGATGGATGTGCGCCTCACACCCGGCTCGCTCGGCATCGTCGGCTGGATGCGCGAGAGCCGCCAGCCGCTGCTTGTGCGGGATTTCGAGGCCGAGATGAGCCGTCTGCCCGCCCGGCCGCGTTACCTGGCGCCGGACCCGCCGCGCTCGGCCGTGTTCGTGCCCATGCTGGCCGGCGACCGGGTCCTCGGGGCGCTGGCGATCCAGAGCCGGCGCCCGGCCGCCTTTTCAGAAAGCGACCTGCGCCTGTTGACCATCGTCGCCAACAACGCCGCCGCCGCCCTGGAGGCCGCGCGCCTGTTCGAGCAGACCCAGCGCCGCGCCGCGCAGCTCCAGCTCCTGGCCGAGATCGCCCGCCGCATCAACGTCCTTCAGCCGCTGCCGGCCTTCTACCGCCAGGCCGTGGACTTGGTCAGCGAGCAGTTCGGCGAGTACCTGGTGAACCTGTTTGTCCTGGAAGATCAGGAGCTGCGCCTGGCGGCCACCACCCGCTCTGACTGGAAAGGCCAGCCCCGCGTGGTGCCGGTGGGCGCCGGCCTGGTGGGCCAGGCGGCCCAGACGCAGCAGACCGTGATTCGCGAGGAACTGCCCGGCGACGAGGCCGAGCCGCGCGCCGGCGGCCAGCTGAACGAGATCGCCGTGCCGCTGCGGATCGAGGACCAGGTGCTGGGCGTCCTCAACGTCCAGAGCCAGAAAGCGGTTTTTGACGAGGCCGTCCAGTCGCTGTTCGAGTCGCTGGCGGCCCAGATCGCGTTTGCGACCCTGGAGGCGCAGGTGTACGCGGCCGAGCAGCGCCGCGCCGAGCAGCTGGCGGCCCTGGCCCAGGCCTCGCGTTCCGTCGTCTCCACCCTGGAACTGGACGACGTCCTCGAAGATGTGCTGGACCTGGTGGAGGAGCGCTTCGGCTACACCCGGGCGCGCGTCTTTCTGCTGCAGGAGGGCCGGCTGGTGTTCCGCGCCGGCTCCGAGGCCTGGCAGGCGCGCTACGGCCATCAGCCGCTGGCCTATGACCTGGACGGCGAGGGCCTGATCGCGTCAGTCGCGCGCACCCAGAAACCGGCGCTGGTGCGCGATGTGCTGGAGCACGCCGGCTATTTCCCCGGGCCCGGCCTGGGCGACACGCGCACCGAGATGGCGGCGCCGCTGGTGATGGCCGGGCACCTGCTCGGCGTCTTCGACGTGCAATCGGAACAGCCGGGCGCGTTCACCGCCGACGATCTTCAGACTCTCCAGACGCTGGCGGACACCCTCGCCGTGGCGGTGCGCAACGCCCGCCTGTTCGAGTCCGAGCGCCGCCGCCGCCGCCTGGCCGAGACCCTGCGCGAGGTCTCGTCGGCGCTCACCTCCACGCTGAGCCTGGACGGGGTGCTGGACCTGATCCTGAGCGGCCTGGCGCGCGTCGTCGGCTACGACGTCGCCTCGATCCTGCTGGTGAACGACCTGGGCGAGCTGTGCCTGCGGGCGGTGCGCGCCCCGCGCGGCCTGCCGTTCGACGCCCAGCTCGGCCAGCCCGTGGACATCCCGCTCTTCCCGCGCGGCGCGGCGCCGACCACGGCCGTCGCCTTCGCCGAGCTGGACCAGCAGCGCGCCTACCACGCCCTGTTCGACCTGCCCGACCCGCACGCCTGCGTGGCGGTGGCGCTGGTGCTCCAGGAGGAGCACCTCGGCTATCTGGTCGTCGACCGGATCGGGGCCGAGCGCTTCCCGACCGAGGAGGCCGAGCTCATCACGGCCTTCGCGGCGCAGGCCTCGGTGGCTATCGAGAACGCCCGGCTGTACACGGCCCAGCGGGAGCAGGCCTGGGTGAGCACGGCCCTGCTGCAGGTGGCCGAGGCGATGGCCCAGGCGACGGGCCTGGAGGAGGCGCTGACGACCGTGGTGCGCGTGACCCCGATGCTGGTGGGCGTGAACTGGTGCCTGGTGTTGCTGGCCGACGAGGACCGTTACACCCTGCGCGCCTATCATCATTCCGGCGACGTGCCCGCCCCGGTTCTGCCGGCCGGCGTCGGCCCCGCCGACTGGCCCCGGCTGGCCGAGATGATCGCCAGCCAGGAGCCGGTCGTCGTCGATCCGGACGATGCCGCGCCGGAGCCGTTGCGGGTGCTGCTCGACGGGGTCGCCATCCTGCTGCCGCTGTGGGTCCGCGGCCAGGTGCACGGCGCGCTGGTGGTGGGGCAGGCGGCGGGCGAGATGCCCTTCACCACGCACCGCATCCGCCTGATCGGCGGCATCGCCAATCAGGCCTCGCTGGCGCTGGAGAGCGCCCTGCTGGACGAGGCCCAGCAGGAGGAGGCCTGGGTGAACGCCGCCCTGCTGCAGGTGGCCGAGGCGGTCGCCGGGCAGGCGACGCTGGACGAATCGCTGGAGACCGTGGTGCGGTTGACGCCGATGCTCGTGGGGGTGGACCGGGTGGCGATCTTCCACTGGGACCACGCCGCCGACCGGTTCCGGCTCGGCCATTCGGTCGGCCTGGCCCGGGTGGACGGCGGCGTCCAGGCGGCCACCGCCGCCGACCTGGGGGTGGACCCGGTGGTGCCGGCCAGCGGCTCGACGCTGTGCTGGCTGCCGCCGGCGCTGGCGGAGGCGTTTGGGGTGGAGCTGACGATGGTCTGGCCGCTGTGGGCGCGCCAGGACCTGCGCGGCGCGCTGGTGGTGGCGCACCTGCCCGGGCTGGGCCGGCGCCTGAATATCCTGAACGGCATCGCCCACCAGCTGGCCATGGCGATGGAGAGCGCGGCGCTGGCGCACGAGGTGGCCCAACAGCAGCGGCTGGAGCAGGAGATGGCGCTGGGCCGCGACATCCAGGCCAGCTTCCTGCCGGAGGCCTGCCCGCAGGCGCCGGGCTGGGAACTGGCCGCCTTCTATCGTTCCGCGCGGCTGGTAGGCGGGGATTTCTATGACTTCATCCGGCTGCGCTCGCCGGACGGCGTCGAGCGCTGGGGCATCGCCATCGCCGACGTCGCCGACAAGGGCGTGCCGGCGGCCCTGTTCATGGCGCTCTCCCGCACGCTGCTGCGCTCGGCGGCCATGAGCCGCATCTCGCCGGCGGCGACGCTGACGCGCGTCAACGAGCTGATCCTGGCGGACGCCCGGTCCCAGCAGTTTGTGACGGTGTTCTATGGGGTATGGGAGCCGGCCAGCGGGCGCTTTGTGTTCGCCAACGCCGGCCACAACCCGCCGCTGATGGTGCGCTCCGCCGGCGGCGAGCCGTTTGCGCTGCCGGCGCGCGGCGCGGCGCTGGGCGTCTTCGCCGAGTACCTGTACCAGGAGCACGAGGTGGTCTTTGAGCCGGGCGACGTCGTGCTCCTGTACACCGACGGCCTGACCGACGCCATCGACCTCGACCGGCGCGAGTTCGGGCTGGCGCGCGTCCGCGAGATCATGGACCAGACGCGGCAACAGTCCGCGCACGTGGTGATGGCCGTGGTGGAGGCCGCCGTCCAGGCGCACGTCGGCAGCGTCGAGGCGTTCGACGATATGACGATGGTGGTTATTAAGAGGCTGGCGGATGAAACCGGCGGCGGGTGACGGGTGGGCGGCCGCCGCCGTCGCCCGTCACCCACTGCCGCTCACGATCATTTCTTGAAGGCGTTCCGCCCGGCATACACGGCGCGCGGGCCCAGTTCTTCCTCGATCCGCAGCAACTGATTGTATTTCTCCACCCGGTCGCTGCGGCACGGCGCGCCGGTTTTGATCTGGCCGGTGTTCAGGGCCACGGCCAGGTCGGCGATGAAGGTATCGCCGGTCTCGCCGGAGCGGTGCGAGATGATGGCCGTGTAGCCGGCGGCGTGCGCCATCTTGATGGCGGCGAGGGTCTCGGTGACCGAGCCGATCTGGTTGAGCTTGATCAGGATCGAGTTGCCGATGCCCTCTTTGATCCCGCGGCCCAGGCGCTCGACGTTGGTGACGAACAGGTCGTCGCCCACCAGCTGCGTGTGGCTGCCGAGGGCGTCGGTGAGCTGCTTCCAGCCGGCCCAGTCGTCCTCGGCCATGCCGTCCTCGATCGAGACGATGGGGTAGAACTTGCGCCAGCGCGCCCACAGCTCCACCATCTCGCCGCTGGTGAGCGCCTGATCCTGGCCCAGGTGATACTTGCCGTCCTCCTTGTGAAGCTCGCTGACGGCCGGGTCGAGCGTCAGGACGATGTCATCGCCGGGCTTGTAGCCGGCTTTCTCGATGGCCGCGATCAGCACTTTGATCACCTCTTCCAGGTCGGTGATGGCCGGCGCGAAGCCGCCCTCGTCGCCGACGCCGGTGGCCAGGCCCTTCTCCTTGAGCACGCTCTTCAGGGCGTGGTAGCACTCGGCCCCCCAGCGCAGCGCCTCGCGGAAGGAGGCGGCGCCGACCGGGGCGAGCATGAATTCCTGGAACGGAAAGGTGCTCCAGCCCGTGTGCGCGCCGCCGTTGAGGACATTCATCATCGGCACCGGCAACACGCGGGCGTCGTCGCCGCCCAGGTATTGATAGAGCGGCCTGGGGCCGGCCGCCGCGCGCGCCGCCGCCATGGAGACGGCCAGGATGGCGTTGGCGCCCAGCCGGGACTTGTTGGGCGTGCCGTCCAGCTCCAGCATCTTCTTGTCCAGCCCCGCCTGGTCGGCGGCGTCGAACCCGAGCAGGGCGGGGGCGATGTGCTGGTGCACATTGCGGACAGCCTGCGTGGTGCCCTTGCCCAGATAGCGCTTCTTATCGCCGTCGCGCAGTTCCAGGGCCTCGTGCTGGCCGGTGGAGGCGCCGGACGGCACGGCCGCGCGGCCGACGGCGCCGTTCTCCAGGACGACGTCCGCTTCCACGGTCGGGTTGCCGCGCGAATCCAGGATTTCCCGCGCGCGGATGGCTGTGATCTTCGTGCTCATGGTTTCTCCTGCGTTGGAACGAGAGGCTCGGCGGGGCCGCCGGCCCGTGCGTTGGCTTCAGACTGAGACGCGCTCTATTTTAGCACCAAGCCCGCGCAGCTTTTCGTCGATGCGCTCGTAGCCGCGCTCGATCTGGCCGATGTTGCGGATGACGGACGTGCCGCGCGCGCACAGGGCCGCCAGCAGCAGCGCCATGCCGGCGCGGATGTCCGGCGACTCGAGCTTCTCGCCCTGCAGGCGGTTGGGGCCCTGCACCAGGCAGCGGTGCGGGTCGGCCAGGATGATGCGCGCCCCCATCTGCACCAGTTTGTCGGTGAAGTACATGCGCCCGGAGTGCATCCAGTCGTGGAACAGCACCGAGCCGGCGGCCTGGGTGGCGATGGCGATGGCGATGCTGGTCAGGTCGGTGGGGAAGGCGGGCCAGACGTTGGTTTTGATCTCGGGGATGGCGCCGCCGTGGTCGGGGACGATGGTCAGCGATTGGTCGGCCGGCACGAGCAGGTCGTCGCCGTCCACTTCCCAGCGCACGCCCAGCCGGCCGAAGACCAGGCCGATCATGTCCAGGTGCTGGGCGCCGGCGCGCTGGATGCGGATCTCGCCGCCGGTGACGGCCGCCGCTCCCACCAGCGACATCACCTCCAGGTAATCGGCGCCGATAGTGTGCTCGCCGCCGTGCAGGCGGTCGACGCCCTGGATGGTGAGCGTGTTGGAGCCGATGGCGTCGATGCGGGCGCCCAGCCGGTTGAGGAAGTGGCACAGCTCCTGGACGTGCGGCTCGGAGGCGGCGTTGCGCAGGACGGTGACGCCGCGCGCCAGCACGGCGGCCATGATGGCGTTCTCGGTGCCGGTGACGCTGGCTTCGTCGAGCAGCACGGTGCGGCCCTGCAGGGAGCGGGCGCGCATGACGAACTGCGCCTCGTCGTGGGTGATCTCGGCGCCCAGCGCCTCGAGCGCCAGCAGGTGCGTGTCCACGCGGCGCCGGCCGATGACATCGCCGCCCGGCGGCGGCAGTTCGATCTCGCCGTAACGCGCCAGCATCGGCCCGGCCAGCAGAATAGAGGCGCGGATGCGGCGGCACAGGTCCGGGTCCAGCCGGGCCTTGCGGATGGCGGCCGCCTGGACGCGCCAGGTGTGGGGCGCCAGCTCGTCGACGGTCGCGCCCAGGTCGCCGATCAGCTGGCGCATCGTCTCGACGTCGCGGATGCCGGGCAGGTTGTGGAGCACCACGGGCTCTTCGGTCAGCAGGCAGGCGGCCAGCAGGGGCAGGGCGGCGTTCTTGTTGCCGGAGGGGACGACGGCGCCGCGCAGGGGGCGGCCGCCTTCGATGACAAATTGTTCCATCGGGTTGCTCGTCTCAAAGTCGTGAGTTGCCCCCTCCTGGCGCGTCGGTTTGGCGGACGACGACCGCGCCTGATTGTAGCCAGGCGGCCGGTCAGGGTCAACCTCCGCCTGGCCTACGGCGCGCGTCACCCGCGTTGGGGGGACGCGCCAAAAGCCCCAGAATCAGCCAAAAAATCGCGTTTTTCCGGCTCCATGACCTAGAACAGGTGTGGTAAAATTAAAGGCTGTGACTGCTCCCGCACGCCGTTCGCGGCCCCCCGAGCCGCCGCTCGGGGTCGTGGCTTCTTTGACTGCCGGGTTTGAGACCGTCAACGCGCAGTTGGGCCTGATCCTGCTGCCGTTGGCGCTGGACCTGTTATTGTGGCTCGGCCCGCACGTGTCGGCGCAACCGAGGCAGCTCCTGGAGGACACGCTGCGCTGGCTGGGCGGTTCGCTCTCGCCGGCGGACGCGGAGATCTTCCAGGCCCTGGTGGACAGCCTGCAGCAATCCCTGGCGTCGCAGACGGAACCCATCAACCTGCTCGCGGCGCTCAGCACCACGCCGCTCGGCGTCCCGGCCCTGCTGGCCGCGCAGCGGCCCAACGTCACCCCGTGGGGCGCCGCCCCGACCTGGCTGGTGGAGAGCTACCTGGCCTACCTGGTCCTCTTCGGGGCGTTGACGCTCATCGGTTTGTTGCTGGGGGCGCTGTACTTCGGCGGCGTCGCGCAGCAGGTGCGCGACGCGCGCATCGACCTGGGATTGCTGCTGCGCCAGGTGTGGGGGGACTGGGCGCGGATCACGGCGCTGGCGCTGCTGGCCGTCCTGGCCACGTTCCTGGTCGGCGCGCCGACGACGGTGATGGCGCTCACGCTGGGCGCGTTCAGCCCGCTGCTGCGCGATCTGGTCGGCCTCCTGGGCGCCACGCTGGTGTTGTGGGTGATGCTGTTCGGCGCCTTCGCGCTGCCCGGCATCGTGCTTCAGCGCCGGGGCCTGCTCGGCGCGGTGTGGGACAGCGTGCGCCTGGCGCAGGCCAGCCTGCCGCAGACCACCGGGCTGTTCGTCGCGGTGACGCTGGTGAACCTCGGCCTGGGCTTCGTCTGGAGCCTGCCGCGCGCCGACTCGTGGTGGCTGCTGATCGGCCTGGCCGGCCACGCGCTGGTCTCCACGGCCCTGATCGCGGCGACCTTTGTCTTCTACAAAGACCGGTACCGCTGGTGGGTGGAGATGCAGCAGGCGCTGCGCGACCAGCGGGCCGCCGCCTGAAGCGCTGCGCCCGCGCGCTCGCCCTGTAACCCAATTCGGTGTACATTTCGGACTTAAGAGCTTATCTCTAAACCCGCCCGATAGCCGACGGCAGTGCCGTCGGCGACGCCTCGGCTGAGGTTTAGAGACAGGTTCTAAGCCGTTGCTCCGGGAGTTGTGAATGGCCGACCAATCCGTGACGTATGATGTCAGTTCTATCCAGGCGCTCGAGGGCATCGAGCACGTCCGCAAGCGCCCCGGTATGTACGTGGGCGGCACGGACATCAAAGCCCTGCACCACCTGGTCTATGAGGTGGTGGACAACGCCATCGACGAGGCCCTGGCCGGGTACTGCACCACGATCAAGGTGACGATCCACGCGGACAGCAGCGTGACCGTGGAGGACAACGGCCGCGGCATCCCGATCGGCCCGCACCCGACCAAGAAAGACGCCAAGGGCCGGCCGATGGAGACCCTGGACGTGGTGATGACCGTCATCGGCGCCGGCGGCAAGTTCGGCGGCGGCGGCTACAAGGTCTCCGGCGGCCTGCACGGGGTAGGCGTCTCGGCCGTCAACGCGCTCTCGGAGTGGATGGAGACGCAGGTCAAGCGCGACGGCAAAGTCTGGCAGCAGCGCTACGAGCGCGGCGTCCCGGTCGGCGCCATCCGGCCGGTCGGCAAGGTCAAGGCCGACGACACCGGCACGACGCAGACCTTCAAGTTCGACCGGACGATCTTTAAAGAGGCGGACCTCGACTACAAGTTCGAGACGCTGGTGACGCGCTTCCGCGAGATGGCCTTCGTCACCCGCGGCGTGTGGATCGAGTTCAGGGACGAGCGCGACGGGCGCGAGATGACGTTCCACTTCGAGGGCGGCATCAAGTCGTTCGTGCGCTATCTCAACCGCAACCGCGCGACGCTGCACCCGGTGGTCCACATCGAGAAAGAGATCGAGGATGTGGGGATCGAGGTGGCCGTGCAGTACACGGACGCCTACAATGAGTCGGTCTACTCCTTCGCCAACACCATCAACACGGTTGACGGCGGCACGCACATGACGGGCCTGCGCTCGGCGCTGACCCGCGTGATCAACGACTATGGCCGCAAGAGCGGCCAGCTCAAGGACGCCGACCCGAACTTCTCGGGCGAGGACACGCGCGAGGGCCTGACGGCCATCGTCAGCATCAAGCACCGCGAGCCGCAGTTCGAGAGCCAGACCAAGGTCAAGCTCATGAACCCGGAGGTGCAGACCTACGTCCAGCAGGTGGTGGGCGAGGCCTTCGGGGCTTTTCTGGAAGAGAACCCGCGCGAGGCCAAGGCCATCATCGAGAAATGTCTGACTTCGGCCCGGGCGCGCGAGGCGGCCAAGAAGGCGCGCGACCTGGTGATCCGCAAGAGCGCGCTGGAGAGCCTGACGCTGCCCGGCAAGCTGGCCGACTGCTCGGAGCGCGACCCGGCCAAGTGCGAGCTTTACATCGTCGAGGGCGACAGCGCCGGCGGCTCGGCCAAACAGGGCCGCGACCGGCACTTCCAGGCCATCCTGCCGCTGCGCGGCAAGATCCTCAACACCGAGCGCGCGCGGCTGGACAAGATCCTGAGCAACAACGAGGTCAAGGCCCTGATCTCGGCCCTGGGCACCGGCATCGGCGACAACTTCTCGCTGGACGGCCTGCGCTACGGGCGCGTGATCGTCATGACCGACGCCGACGTGGACGGCAGCCATATCCGCACGCTGCTGCTGACCTTCTTCTTCCGCTACATGCAGCCGCTGATCGAGAGCGGCCACCTGTACATCGCCCAGCCGCCGCTGTACCGGATCGAATACAAGAAGAATGTACAGTACGTCTACTCGGATGCGGACAAGGACCGGGTGATCAAGGGTCTGGGCAAGGACGGCGAGCGGGCCGGGATTCAGCGCTTCAAGGGCCTGGGCGAGATGAACGCCGAGCAGTTGTGGGAGACCACCATGAACCCGGCCAACCGCACGCTGCTGCTGGTGGACATCGAGGACGCCGCCGAGGCCGACCGGACCTTCGACATGCTCATGGGCGAGGCCGTGGACCCGCGCCGCCGCTTCATCCAGACGCACGCCAAGAACGTCAAAAACCTGGATGTCTAGCTGTCGAAACTCAAAGATAATGGCACTGGCGTCACAGTTCCTGGCAGTGGACGCCAAAGATAGTGGCACTGGACGGGCCGAAGTTAATGGCACTGGCCGACTTCGGCCCGTTTTTCATAGATAGTGGCACTGGCCGACGGGGCGCGAACAGAATGCCATCTGCAAGGATAATGGCACTGTCCGTCTGGTGTAGCACTGACTATTGGCTTGTGGGCGAAGACTGAGGGCGGTCAGGTCGTGCCGTCGTGCTGCTCGGCGCGGATGAGCTGGCGCACGGCGTTGGTTGTAGGTGTAGCTGATAACGGGCTCAGGCCCGCCGACCGTCTGGCTGCCGGCCAGGACGTTGCCCACCGAGTCGCACTCACACTCGAAGGCCGTGAGCACTAAGCCAGTACACTTGGCAAGGCAACGTTGACAGCCTATCGACGGAGGTCCCTATGTATCGCGCTTGCCTGATGATCGGTCTGTTGTTTGCCCTGGCGCTGACGGCCTGCGCGGCCGAGCCGCCGACGGCCGGGCAGCTCCTGGCCTTCGGCCAGGTGTGCGACAAGGCCAATGACGGCCAGCGGGTGGCGGTGGAGGGCTATCTGCTGCTGCCGGATGAGTTCACCGAGAGCAGCAGCGTGGTGCTTCGGTTGTACGAAGTCCTGGCCGTGGACAGCGCCAGGATCGGCGTCACCGTGCAGTTCGGCACAGACGCCAACCAGCTGGAGAATGTGCCCACCCAGTACACCGACGACGACCTGAAGGTCCACACGGCCGGCGGGCAGGTGGTGGGCTACCAGGACAAGGTGCGCGTCTCCGGCAAGGTCTATTTCCCGCTCGTTGACCAGGACTTCGCCTGCGGGCTGGAGAACCCGCTGATCGAGCTGGCCGCCGGCGAATAGCGCCCGGCGGGCGCTCGCAGCGGCGGCCGGGTGCCTTCGCCGCTGGGGGTCAATCGCCAGGCCGCCGCGCCTGGGCGCAACCATTGCCACCGTCGCCCCGGCGAAGGCCGGGGCCCAGAAGCTCCCGCTCGTCTGCGCGCGTCTGCTCCTGGAGGCCGGCTTTCGCCGGCATGCCGTGGGTGATGGGTGTCTGACAGGCGGACGGGTCAGCCCAAAAGCCCGAATGCACCCCGGCGGCCGGTTTCCTTTTGCCCGGTTTCACGGCGCCCCGCGTCCCTGCCCCATGACGACGCCTGGGGCCTGGGGAAGCGCGGGGCGCCGCGTTTTGTCTCAGAATGTCGCCCGGATGCGGCCGCCGTCCACCGGGATCGAGACGCCGGTGATGTAGCTGGCCCGCTCCGAGGCCAGGAAGGCCACCAGCGCCGCCAGCTCCTCCGGCTGGCCGACGCGCCCCAGCGGGATCGGCTTGCCCAGCTCAGCCAGGTATGCCTCAACCGGTTGGCCCGTTTTCGCGGCGTTGGCCGCCGCCAGCTCGTTGATCCGGTCGGTCTGAGTGTAGCCAGGCAGGACGTTGTTGACGGTGACGCCGTCCCGGGCGACCTGGTTGGACAGGGTCTTGGCCAGGCCGTGCACGGCGGCGCGGATGGAATTGGACAGCACCAGGTTGTCCAGCGGCTCCTTCACCGACACGCTGGTGATGTTGATGATGCGGCCCCAGCGCGCCTGGCGCAGGTGGGGCAGGGCGGCCCGGATCAGGCGCACGGCGCTCATCAACGTCAGGTTCACGGCCGACTGCCAGGTCGCGTCGTCGAAGTCCATGAAGTAGCCGGTCGGCGGCCCGCCGGCGTTGGTCACCAGGATGTGCAGGCCGCCGAAATGGCGGACGGTCTCGGCCACCACGCGCTCGATGTCGGCGGCGACGGTCATGTCAGCCGGCACCGCCAACACCTCGGCGCCGGTCTCCGCGGCGATGGCGTCGCGGGCCGCGTTCAGAGCGCCGGGGTCGCGGGCGCAGACAGTGACCCGCGCGCCCTCGCGGGCCAGCTCGCGGGCGCAGGCGCGGCCCAACCCCTTCGACGACGCGGCGACCAGCGCAATTTTGCCTTTCAAACCCAGGTCCATATTGAGAAATCCTTTCTGTCGGGACGCCCCGGCGGGCGTGGTGTAGTCGTAGACGTCCCGTCGGGACGTCTACGACGCGCGCACGTAAATCGGGTTGCTGTAGATCCAGCCGCGCGGCCGGCCTTTGAACATCAGATGCGCCTCCACCCGGTAGACGCCGGTCTCGCCGGGCGGCAGGACGTGCGTGATCGATTGGGTCTCGCGGCGCAGCACCTCGCGCCCGTCGCGCAGCACGCGCAGCGCCGCCGGGCGGGGCGCTGTGATCTGAAGCGTCACGCCGCCGCGATTGGTCGTCTCGTCGCCCATCAGCAGCGCGCCCCGGTCCCCGCTGGCCGTGAACCGGAAGCCGCGCGTCGGCGCAATGCCGTCATAGCCAATAAAACAGTGCCCGCGCGCCAGAGCCTCCATCAGCCGGTCCCGGTCGGGGCGGTGTTCGCCCGTCAGCGCCTCGCGCGTCAGGAGGTGCGTGTTCACCTGTCGAAACAGGAACTCGTACGGGAAGAGACAGCGCGTCAGCCCCCAGCGGGAGTAGACGTTGGCGTGGGCGTCCGCGTTGCCGATGCCCACCACGCGCTGGCCGGCCGCCGTCAGCGCGTCCCAGCGCGCCAGCGTCTCCGGGGCTGGACCGCTGACGCCCAGTTCCGGGTTGAGCGCGTAGCGGATGGCGGCCGACCGCGAGGTGAGCAGCCGCGCCCAATCGGACATGTAGTTCCAGATCTCCAGGCCCGTATAGCCGGAGACGCCCCAATCCACCCACGAGATATCTTCATAGCCGATCAGGGGCACGGAGCCGTCAAACGGGTGCGCCAGAAACGCCAGCCCGCCCGCCGCCCGGACGGCGTCGATCAGGGCCTGAGGCCTGGGCGCCAGGCGCGCCAGCTCCCGGTTGTGGTTGTAGGCCAGCAGATGGTTCTTCTGCGGCCGGCGGGAGACGTCGTGGATTTCCTCGCCCACCAGGAGCAGGACGCGCCGGCCGTCTTTTTCATAATAGCGCTCCGGCCCGTCCACCCAGATGTTGTGGTCCGTGACGCAGACCAGGTCCAGGCCGGCGGCCAGGGCCGCGTCGGCGACCTGGGCGTGATACCACTCGCCATCCGAGTAAGGGGTGTGGACGTGCAGGTTGGCCGTGTGCTCGAAGAGTTGCACGGAGAGCCTCGGCGTTGAGAGGCGCAGGGCCGCTCAGAAGAGCGCCGGCTGCTCGGCGTCGGCGTCCTCATCCCAGCCAAACTTCTTCAGGTCCACCCGCTCCCGGGCGTCGAAGACCACCCCTTCCTGCTCGAGCAACTGGCGCTGGGCGGCCGGCCCCAGCCCGGGACGCTGGCTGATCTTGCCCTGGCTGTTGATCACGCGTTGCCAGGGGACGTCGTCCGGGGCGTTGGCCATAGCGCCCCCCACCCAGATGGCGCCGACCCGCCGGTACTCGTCGGCGTTGACGCCGGCCGGCGGCGGGATCAGCCAGGCGACTTGCCCGTAGGTCGCCACTTTGCCGGCCGGGATGCGCCGGACGATGGCGTACACCTGGTCGGCGTACTCCTTGGGGTTGGGAGGCGATGAGTAGCGCACGGGGCCCTCACGAGCGCGAAAGGTGGGCCCAGTATAGCACGCGCCTGCGTTAGAATCCCTGTATAATCCCGGCGTGAAGCGGCTGTGGCCCAATCTGATCGGGCTGGCGGTGCTGACGGCCTGCACCGTCCACCCCCTCACCCCGACGCCCGTCGCCACCAGTACGCTCCCGGCGGTGGCTGTCGTCGTAGCAACCTACACGCCTACCGTCACACCGCCGCCGACCGAAGCGCCCGTTCTTGCGGCGACGCCGTCGGCGTCGCCGTCGGCGACGATTACGTCGAGTCCGACGCCGACGGCTGCGCCCCTTATCGCCGTGGCGCGCCCGACGGCGGCCGAGGCCGTGGCCGTCAGCGTGGCCCCGAGCGCGACGGCGCCGCCGGTCCCGGCGCTGCCGGAGCCGACCTGGACGAGCGCGGCGCCGCCGGCCGCCGATATCGCGGCGGCGGAGCAGTACACAATTGACCTGATCAACGCCCAGCGCGCGGCCGCCGGGGTCGCGCCGCTGGTCCGCGACGAGACCCTGATGAGCGTCGCGCGGGCGCGGGTGGCCGACATGGTGGCCCGCGGCTATACCGGCCACAATGACCCGGTGACGGGCGCGCCGTTGGCGCGGGACATGATGCGGGCCGCCGGCTACACCAGCGCCTACCTGGGCGAGAACTGGTATGGGTCGATCAGGCCGCCGCCGGCGATCGTGGAGATCGCGATGAACTGGTTTATGACCGATCCGCCGCACGCCCGGAACATTCTGAGCCCGAACTACACGGGCGTGGGAGTCGGGATCGGCTACAACGGCCGCCAGTGGTTGTTGATCCAGAATTTCGCCGGACCGAATTGATAATGACCAACAAAGAGCTCGCCCAAATCTTCGCCACCATCGCTGATCTGCTGGAGATCAAGGGCGAGGTCATTTACAAGATTCTGGCCTACCGGCGCGCGGCCGAAACGTTCCGTGAGTACACGCGGCCGGTGCGCGACGTCTGGCGCGAGGGCAAGCTACGCGAGATCGCGGGCGTCGGGCCGGCCATCGCCGAGAAGGTGGACGAGCTGCTGCGGACCGGCCAGCTGGCGTTCTTCGAGCGCCTCAAGCAGGAAGTGCCGCTCAGCCTGGCCGATCTGCTGACCGTGCCGGACCTGGGCCCCAAGCGCGTGGCCCAGATCTGGAAGAGCCTGGGCGTCACCACGCTGCAGGAGCTGGAGCTGGCGGCCCGCACCGGCAAGCTGCGCAACCTGGCCGGCCTGGGCGAGAAGTCGGAGGCCAAGATCCTGGCCGGGATCGAGGCCCGCCGCCACGCCACCGGCCGCATGCCGCTCGGCCAGGCCTGGCCCGTGGCTCAGGACATCCTCAAATACCTGCGCGGCATCCCGGGCGTCAAGGTGGCCGAGGTGGCCGGCAGCCTGCGGCGCATGCGCGCCACCATCGGCGACCTGGATTTCCTGGCCGGCGCCGACGACGCCCGGCCGGTGATGGCGGCTTTCGTCACCCATCCTCAGGTGGCGCGCGTCATCGCCCAGGGGCCCACCAAAACCTCGGTGGAGCTGGACCTCGGGCTGCAGGCCGACCTGCGCGTCCTGGCGCCGGAGCGCTTCGGCACGCTGTTGCAGTATTTCACCGGCAGCAAGGACCACAACGTGCGCGTGCGCGAGCTGGCCCTGGAGCGGGGGCTGTCGCTCAACGAGCACGCCTTCGTGCGCAAGGATGGGCGCGAGATCATCTGCGCCACCGAGGCCGAGGTCTACCGCAACGTGGGCCTGGCCTACATCCCGCCCGAGCTGCGCGAGGACCGCGGCGAGATCCAGGCCGCGCAGGCGGGCCGGCTGCCGCGGCTGGTGGAGCTGCGCGATTTGCAGAGCGACCTGCACGCCCACACCACCTGGAGCGACGGGCAGGTGGGCGTGCGCGAGATGGCGCTGGCGGCGCGCGCGCGCGGCCTGCGCTGCCTGGCCATCACCGACCACTCGCAGAGCCTGGGGGTCACCGGCGGGCTGACCGTCGAGCGCCTGCGCCAGCAGCGCCGCGAGATCGACGCGGTCCAGGCCGAGCTGGGCACCGGCTTCAGCCTGCTCCAGGGGGCCGAGGTGGAGATCCGCGCCGACGGGCACCTGGACTACAACGACGACGTCCTGGAAGACCTGGACATCGTCGTCGCCTCGCTGCACACGTCGCTGCGCCAGGACCGCGCCCGCATCACCGAGCGGCTGCTCAACGCCATCCGCAACCGGCACGTGGATATCATCGGCCACCCCACCGGCCGCCTGCTGCCGGACCGCGACGGCGCCGACCTGGATATGGAGGCCATCCTCAAGGCGGCGGCCGAGAACGGCGTGGCGCTGGAGATCAACGCCAACCCGCAGCGCCTGGACCTGGACGACGTCCACACCAAGCGGGCGGTGGAGTTGGGCTGCTATCTGGCGCTCAACACCGACGCCCATCACCCCGACCACTTCGGCCTGGCGCACTATGGCGTCGGCACCGCCCGGCGCGGCTGGGCGACGTCCGAGCACGTGATCAACGCCTGGCCGGTGGAGCGCCTGCTGCAATGGCTGGACGAACGCGGCCATCGCCGGCCCCGGGCCGTGCGCCCGGCCGAGATCGGCGCCGCGCCCGCCCCGGCGGAACAGAAGCCGGCGGCCCGGGCCGGGAAACCGACGGCCAGGACACCGGCACCGGCCGCGGCCTCAAAAGCCGGGAAATCCGCCCCGGCCGCAAAATCCAGGAAACCGGCCGCCCGCCGCCCGAAGACATCCCGGCCGAAGGCCGCCAACGCCAGAACCGCCCGCCGTCGGCGCTGACCGGAACCCGACCATGCTTGCGCCCACCTCCGCTGAAAGCGCCGCCCGCGGCGCGCCCGATATCCCCGCCATTCTGCGCCAGGCCTTCCCCGGCGTCAGCGACGCCGACGTGGAGGCCCTGTCCCTGGCGGCGGTGGCGCAGACGTATCCGGCCGAGCACACCCTGTGCCACGAGGGCGAGATCGAGCACACGTTTTACATCGTCGCCGACGGTCAGGTGGAGATCACCCAGAAGGTCGGCACGGACGACAAGCGGGTGCTGGCTCGCTACGGCCCCGGCCAGTTCTTCGGCGAGATGGCCCTGATCGAGAAGAAGCCGCGCTCGGCCACGATCACGACGCTGACCAAATCCACTATGCTGGAAATCTCCGAGGACGAGTTCCAGCAGTTGCTGACCAACCACCCGCCGCTGGCGCTGGCCATGATCCGGCGCTTCGTCTCCAACGTGCGCGCCACCGGCGAGGCGAACGTGGCCGACCTGCGCCGCAAGAACGACGAGCTGCGCAAGGCGTACGACGACTTGAAGGCCGCCCAGGCCGAGCTGGTGAAGCGGGAGAAGCTCGAGCACGAGATGCAGATCGCGGGCGAGGTGCAGCGCAGCCTGCTGCCGTCCAAGTTTCCGCCCGTCAAAGGCTACAGCTTCTTCGGCCGCAATGTCCCGGCCCGCCACGTGGGCGGCGACCTGTACGACGTCATCCGGGTGGACGACGAGCACCTCGGCCTGCTCATGGCCGACGTCTCCGACAAGAGCGTGCACGCCGCCCTGATCATGGCCGTGACGCGCACGCTCTTCCTGGCCCATGCCCGGCGCAGCCTCTCGCCCAGCGAGGTGGCGCTGGCCGTCCACAACGGCCTGCTGGAAGTCTCGACCAACGACGACATGTTCGTCACGGTCTTCTACGGGGTGCTGGAGACGGCGACCGGCCGGCTGGTGTACGTGCGGGCGGGCCAGGACAAGCCGCTGCTGTACCGCGCCGCCGGCGGCCCGCCGGAGGAACTGGACGCCGACGGCCGTTTCCTGGGGATGTGGCCCAACCTGACGCTCGCGGAGCGCGCCGTGGACCTGCACCCCGGCGACCTGTTGGTGGCTTTCTCGGACGGGGTGCCGGACGCGGTGGACGCCGAGAACAACGCCTACGGGCTGGAGCGCCTGATCGCGCTGGTGGACCGACACCGCCATGCCGCGCCCAAGCTCGTCTGCTCGGCCATCTTTAACGACGTGTTCGAGTTCCGCGGCGACGCGCCGGCGTTCGACGACATCACCGTGCTGGTGACGCGCTGCGAGAGCGGGGGGGCGGCCGGATGAGGCCGCCCGCCGTCGCGCCGCGCGACTCGGCCGGCTACATTCCCTGGTGGCTGCTGGCCGTGGTCGCCGGCGCTTTCCTGCTGGCCGCCGCCGTTTTGCTCCTGATCGCCCTGGCGACGCGCACCGCTGACCAGCCTCTGCCGACGGCCACGGTCAACCTGGTCACGGCGGCGCCGGCCGGCCTGACGGCCACGCCGACGCCGGGCGCGCCCCCGCCGTCGCCCGTCGTCGAGCCGCCCACGGCCACGGTCCCGCCGCCGCCGCCCGGCGAAGTGCGGGTCGGCGCCACCGTCCAGGTGACGGGCACCGGCTCGGATGGCTTCCTGAACCTGCGTTCCGAGCCGAGCCTGCAGGCGGCGGTCAACTACCTGGCCCTCGAACGCGAAGTCTTCCAGGTGCAGGCCGGCCCGTCTGAAGCCGACGGCTTCGTATGGTGGTACCTGGTGGACCCGGCCTCCGGCACCCGCTTCGGCTGGGCGGTGCAGAATTACCTGCAGGTGGTGTCCGGTCCGTAATCGCCCATCACCCATCACCACTCTCGGCTGCTCAATGCCTCGACCAACTGCCATCACCCTCGACCGCTCGCGCCAGATGTTGCTCATCCCCTGGGACGACGGTCACAAAAGCGAATACCCGCTCAGCTTTCTGCGTGAGGCGTGCCCGTGCGTGGAATGCCGCGGCGGCCACGCCAATATGGGCCAGGCCCCGGACGTTGATAACCTGCTGCTGACGATCCCGCTGGCGCGGGCCAAGAGTTACGCCATTGAACGCCTGGCGCCCGTGGGGAATTACGCCCTGCAGCCCGAATGGACCGACGGCCACAAGACCGGCATCTACACCTGGGCCTACCTGCGCGACCTGTGTCCGTGCCCGGAGTGCCGCGCGCGGGCCAAGGATCAGCCCGCCTACAGGCCGCTGGGGGAATGACACTGGCCTCCAGCCCTCAGCCCCCAGCCTCTACCCGCTTTACCCAGGAGTTACACTTGCCTCCCAAACAACCCTTTTCCGCCGAGGACCTGTACGACCTCAAGTTCGCCGAGGATGCGCAGATCAGCCCCGATGGCCGTCACCTGGCGTTTGTCCGGGTGGACATCGACCGGATCGCGAACAAGTACCGGCGCCATATCTGGCTGGCGCGGCTGGACGCGCGCGCGCCGGCCCCGCGCCAGTTCACGTTCGGCGAGGCCGGGTCCGATTTTTCGCCGCGCTGGAGCCCGGATGGGAAGAGCCTGGCCTTTATCTCGACGCGGGCCGATAAGCCGCAGCTCTATGTGATCGCGGTGGACGGCGGCGAGGCGCGCCCGTTGACGACGCGCCAGACCACGCCGAACGGCGCCGGCAACCCGGTCTGGAGCCCGGACGGCCGGTGGATCGCGTTCGTCTCGCACGTGGACGCCGACGAGCGCGCCCGCGAGGACGCGGCGGAGCCCCCGGCGCCGCCCGCCGACGCCTTGGAGGCCAGGCACCGCCAGGAACGGCAGGAGGAAGACGAGAAGAAGAAAGCGGACCCGCGCCTCATCACCCGGCTGCCGTACCGGACCGGCACCGAATACCTGGGCGACCGGCGGGCGCACCTGTACGTCGTGGACGTGGCCGAGACGCCGGGCCGGCCGCGCCGGATCACGGACGGCGACCTGGACTTCAACGACATCAGCTGGACGCAGGATGGCCAGGCCATCATCTCCACCCAATCGCGCGAGCCGGAGCACGACCCCTGGCAGTACCGGGCGGTGGTCCGCGTGCCGGTCGCGGCCCGCGGGCGCAAACCCTATCGCTTCCTGTCCAACCCGGGTTTCGAGTACTTCAGCCCGCAGGTCTCGCCGGATGGGAAGTGGATCGCGGCGACCCGCGTGCCGGACGAGGGCTCGTGGGGCCAGCGGACCCGGCTGGCGCTGCTGCCGGTGAGCGGGGGCGCGGCGCGCGAGCTGACCTTCGAGTTCGACCGCGGCCTGGGCGAGTTCCAGTGGTCGGCCGACTCGCGCTGGGTCTATGCCCTGGTCAACGACCGGGGCGACACGCACCTGTACCGGATCAGCGTCAAGGGCGACGTGATCGAGCCCGTGCTCAAGGGCCGGCGCATGTTGCAGGGCTTCAGCCTGGACCGCGCCGGCCGCGTCGCTTTCGTCGCCAACACCCCGGAGCGGCCCGGCGACGTTTACGTGACCGACGCCGCCGGCAGGGCGGAGAAGCGCCTGACGGCGCTCAACGACGCATTGCTGGCGCGGCGCACCGTGGTCCCCATCGAGGCAGTCTGGCACACCGCCCCCGATGGGCGCCGCATCCAGGGCTGGCTGCTGAAGCCGCCGGGCCTGCGCGCCGGGCAGAAGTGCCCGCTGGTGGTCAGCATGCATGGCGGGCCGTGGGTGATGTGGGGGCCGGGCATGCCCGGGATGTGGCTGGAGTGGCAGTTCCAGGCGTCGCGCGGCTACGCCGTGTACTTCTGCAATCCGCGCGGCTCGGACGGCTACGGCGAGGCGTTCTCGCTGATCATCCGCAACGATTGGGGCGACCACGTGATGCACGACATCCTGGCCGGGGTGGACGCGGTCGTGGCGCGCGGCTTTGTGGACACGCGGCGGATGGCCCTGACCGGCGGGAGCTACGCCGGCTACATGACGGCCTGGATCATCAGCCGCGACCGGCGTTTTGCCTGCGCCTGGGCGCAGCGCGGCCTGTACAGCCTGATCTCGTTCTTCGGCACCAGCGACATCCCGCAACTGGTGGAGCGCGAGTTCGAGTCGTTAGGCTTCGATAATCTGGAGAAGCTCTGGAAGCAGTCGCCGCTGGCCTATGTGCGCGGCATCCGCACGCCGCTGGCCATCGAGCACCAGGACAACGACTGGCGCTGCCCGCCGTCCGAGGCCGAGCAGCTCTACGCGGCGCTCAAGCGCCTGAAGCGCGAGGTGATCTTCATCCGCTACCCGCGCGAGGGGCACGAGATGTCGCGCTCCGGCGAGCCGCAGCACCGCGTGGACCGGCTCAACCGGATGCTGGCCTGGTTCGACCGGTATTGCCAGAAGAAGAAGCGGTAGGCCTGGTTAACCGCCGAGAGCGCCGAGAGCACGGAGAAGGCTTCGTGCTCTCGGCCGTTAATCGGCGGCCGATCCCTTTTTGATCTGTGCTCGCCCCGCGCTGTCCACGGCGAATCGGGCGGCCGTATCCCGATTTCTGTAGAGACGCGTTGGGGCGCACGGCCGCGCGCCCCTCCCGGCGGGGGATTACACCAGGTTCGAAAAGCGGCCAGGCGGGCGGCGTTTACTCCGGCGTGACGTCGGTGGTGGACGTGATGCCAGGGCCGGGCACGATGATGGTGGGCGTGGTGCCGACCGGCGTAAAGATGATCTTGTCGGTGGCCTGCAGGGCGTTGGCGTTGGCCTGGGCGATCTGCACCTGGGCGTACGCCGGGTTCTGGGCGTAGAGCTCGGCCAGCGCCACCTGCGCCGCCAGGTCGGCCTTGGCCTTCTCGACCGCGGCCAGGGCCAGCGCCCGGTTGATCTCCAGGTCCTGCTGGGCCGCAAACAGGTCGTTGGACTTCTGCGCCTCGATCACGCTGCGGTCCGCCTCGACCTTGGCCAGCTCGTTGGCCTTCTCGGCTGCGATCACGGCCTGCTGGGCCTTGATCTTCTCCTGCTCGAGCTGCGCCAGGATGGTCTGCTGTTTGGTCTCCTCCTGGATGCGGCTCTGCTCGACGCGGATCTCGCCTTCCTGGCGGGCCTGCTCGGCCTGGGCCTGCGCCTCGGCGCGCAGCTTGTCCTGCGCGGCCTTCTCGGTCTCCAGCCGGCTCTGGACGATGGCGTCCAGCGCGGCCTGCACCTCGGGCGAGAGCACCACCTCCGGCACGACCACGTTCTGGATCACGAAACCGTACGTGTCGGCCAGCTTGCTAAGCTCTTCGTCAATGCACGTCCGCAGCTCGTCGCGGGCCGTGCCGATGATGGCGTCGTCGAAGGTCCGCTCGCCCACGCACACCTTCATGGCCTGCTGCGCCAGCGCCTTCACCCGTTCCTGGGCCACCGTGTCGTCCAGGTAGAGCTGGCTGTAGACCGCCCAGTTAGCCAGCAAGACGTCTTTGCGCGCAATGCCGGGCCGCAGCGCGTCGCCGGTGACCACCAGGCCGATGCGCTGCTTGTCCTTGGTGATGATCTCCTCGTCGCGGACGTTGAACGGGATGGCCTGGCTGGAGACCTTCTTGAGCTCCACATACAGGCCGAAGTCGCTGTACACGCCCGGCCCGACGATGTCCTTGATCTGGCCGCCCTGGAAGCGCACGCCGACCTCCTGCTGCTCGACGCGCACCAGGAGATAGGCGAACGAGCTGGTCAGCGCCAGCAGCACGGGGACGCCGATGACGACGAGGACGAGGACGGCCAGCAGCATACGGACGATCGACGACGAAAACACCGATTGCATGAGATTGGGTCCTTGTGGGGGGCGGTTGGAACGCATCGTGATCCTTTACTTCTTTTTGAAATCGACAAACCGGTAGCCTACGCCCCGTTCGGTCAGGATATATTTGGGGTTGGCGGGATCCCGCTCGAGCTTCTGGCGCAGGTAGTTGATGTACAGCCGCAGGTAGTGCGTCTCCTCGCGGTACTCGTAACCCCAGACCTTGGCCAGCAGCTGGTCGTGCGGCACCACCCACCCGGCGTTCTGCACCAGGTGGTAAAGCAGGCGGTATTCGGTGGGCCGGAGCTTGACGGGCCGGCCGTCCACCAGCACCTCGCGCCGGTCGAAGTTCAGGCTCAGCCGCTCGTCCACGTGCAGCGTGGACTTGTCGGCCGGGGCCAGGGCTTCCGTCCGGCGCAGCACGGCGCGCACCCGGCTGACCAGCTCGCGCGGGCTGAACGGTTTGGTCACGTAGTCGTCGGCGCCCAGCTCCAGGCCGCGCACCCGGTCGTCCTCCTCTCCGCGCGCGGTGAGCATGATGACCGGGATCGACGAGATCTCGCGCAGCAGGCGCAAAGTTTCAAAGCCGTCCAGCTCGGGCATGGCGACATCGAGCAGCACCAGGTCGGGCAGGGTGTCGCGGACCTGCCGGAGCGCGGCCAGGCCGTCGGCGGCTTCGACGACGTCGAAGCCGTCGTGCTCCAGGTTCAGGCGGATGAACTTGATCATCCGCGGTTCGTCATCCACCACCAGGATGCGGTGGCGTTCACGGGTCTCGGCCATGGCCGTCACTCGCGCACGAAGCCGACGATCTTCTCCTCGTCCGCGGCCGGCATGATCTCGATGAACGTGATGCGGCTCATCGGCCAGATCACCTGGGTGACGTTCTGGGCCAGGTAGCGCAGGTCCTTGTTGTCGCGCTGGCGCGGGTTGAGGGCCAGGATGGAGACATCGGTCGGCGCCGGCAGCCGCTCGAGCTCGGCCAGGATGGGGTCCTCGTTGGCGACGTGGATGATCACTTGGATAGCCATAGTATTCTCCAATTCAGGCGGGCGGGCGCCCCGCGGGGGTCACAGGTTGAAGTGGACTTTGATGGTCAGGCGGCCGAGGCGGATCTCGTCGCCGCTCTCCAGCCGGATCGGCTCGTGCGGCGAGAGCTGCGCGCCGTTCAGCCAGGTGCCGTTGGAGCTGCCCAGGTCGGTCAGCAGCAACTGGCGCCGGTCGACGCGCAGGGTGGCGTGCCGGCGGGAGACGCCCTTCTCGCGCGCCCCGTGCGGACCCAGGTTGACCTCCGGCATCTCGTTCTCCTGGCCCTCCCGACCGATGACGTATTCCGGCTTGCCCTCCAGCATCAGGCTCTGTCCGGTCCCGCTGATCGAGATCGAGATCTGGCCGGGCTTGAGGTCGAGCTTGATCGGCGCCGTCGTCGCCGCCACCGGCCGCGTCATCTCGCGCAGGCGGCTGGTGTCGAACGTGATGGTGGGCAGGGTTTCGCCGGGCGCGCCCCACAGCCGCGCGCCGCAGTTCGAGCAGAACAGCTCGCCTTCGTATTCCTGGTTCCGGCAGGCCAGGCACGTAATCATGAGCGCAGCCTGCCTGAGCCGGAGACCGGCGGGGCCGGCAGCATCAGGGCCCGCGTCCCGTACTTGATGCGCTTCTTGGCGTCTTCCGAGAGCACATGCGAGCGTTCCAGACGCTTGGCCTCGGCGATGGTCATCTTGGCCAGGTCGGCCTGGCCGGAGGAGAGCAGGCGCGTGCCGAGCGTGGAGAGCAGGCGGGTGGCCCCGCCGATGTCGCCCGCCGCCGCCTTCTGCCAGGCTTTCTCCTGCAGGGAATACTGCGAGAGCTTGCTGAGCGCGTCCACCAGGGCCGGCGGCGGCGCCGCCGCCTGGAAATTGGCCTGGGCCGTCACGGCCAGGTCCTCGGTGGCGCGCTCCCCCCGCCGGTTGAGGCTGAGGACGTCGCCGGTGAGCGCCAGCCGCGCAATCGGGCGCGCGCCTTCGGTGATCGGCGGCAGGAGGAACTTGAGCACCAGGCTGAGCGCCTGATCCTTCGGCAGGCTGCCGAGCCGCAGCGGCATCTCCTCCACCGGGAGCGGGCCGGGCTCCGGCGCCACCTTGTAGGCGGTCAGCAGCCTGACGCCCTGGTCGGGCAGCACGCGCAACGACAGCCGCTCGCTGAACGCGGCGCCCAGGCCGCGCACCTTGTCTTGCATGAACTTTGTCAACTGGTCGGGCGCGCCGATGAAGGCCGTGGACCCGCCCGTGGCGGCGGTCAGCTCGTCCAGGAACTTATCGTTCCACTCGTCGCCCAGGCCCAGGCCGCTGATCGAGATGCCGTCCACCGCGGCCAGGGCCGCCAGCAGCAGACAGTCGCCCTCGTCGCCGTAGGTCTGGCCGTCGGTCAGCAGCATCAGGTGGTTGACGGACGCCGGGCTGAGGTTCTGGTGCAGCTCCATCATGCCGCGCAGCAGGCCGCGCAGGATCTCGGTGCCGCCGCTGGCATGCAGGGTGCTGGCCTTGGCCTTGGCCGTGATCTTGTGGTCGCCGGCGGTGCGCTGGGCCGGGACGAGGACGTCGGCTTTGTCGCTGAACGTGACGATGGCGAGCGTGTCGTTCTCGCGCAGGCTGTCGATCAGTTGCGCGACGGCGGCCTTCACCTGGTCCAGCCGCTCGCCCTGCATCGACGTGGATCGGTCGATGACCAGCGCCAGATTGACCGGCGGGGTGGGCAGCTCGGCCGGCGGGAGGGCCGGGCGGACCTCCACCAGGGCGTACACCACCTGGGGCTCGTTGAGCACGGGCACCTTGTCGCGGCTGAGGAGCGACCGGAGCGCGAGCACCGGGGCGGCGTTCTTGTGTTTGAGGCTGGCGTCGTACTGGCTGCGCTGGCCGGGGTCGTTGAGGACGGCGTAGGCCTCGGCGATCAACTTGAACTCGTCGGTCGCGCCGGGGCTGGAGTTGACGTCCGGGTGGAAGCGGCGCGCGGCGCCGCGGTAGGCCAGCCGGATGTCGTCCGCGCTGGCCGAAGGGGGAACACCCAGCAGCCCGTACAGGTCGCCGGTGGGCATCGCCGCTAACCCGGCATCTGCACCATGATCGCCGAGATGTTATCCGGCCCGCCGGCGTCGTTGGCGGCCTTCACCAGCGCATCGCACGCGGCCTGGAGGCTGGTGGATTGCCGGACGATCTCCAGGATCAGGGTGTCTGGCACCAGGCTCCACAACCCGTCTGAGCACAGGAGCAGCAGCGCGCCGGGCGGCAGACGCCGGGAGATCACGTCGACCTCCAGGCCGTCGCCCTGGCCGACGGCGCGGTACAGGACGCTGCGTTGAGGGTGGACGGCGGCCTCGTCGTCGGTGATCTGGCCGAGCTCCTTCAGGCGCTGGACGAGCGAGTGATCGCGCGTCAGTTGTTCGAACTGGCCTTCGGCTATCAGGTAGGCGCGCGTGTCGCCGACATGGGTGAGGACCAGCTGGTCGCCGATGATCAGGGCGCCGGTCAGGGTCGTGCCGCCCTCCGGCACGCCGGCCACCACGGCCCGGTTGGCGGCGACCATCGCGTTCTCCAGGACCTCGGTGAGCAGCGGGCGTTCGATGTCAGCGTCGGGCGGCGCCAGCAGGGAGGGCAGGATCTGGTCCAGCGTCACCTGGGCGATGCGGCGCGCGGCCAGGCCGCTGGCGCGCTCGCCCAGCGAATGGCCGCCCATGCCGTCGGCGACGATAAACAGGCCGAAGTTGGGCATCGGCTCCAGGCCGCCCAGTTCACCGGTGAACACCAGCAGCACGTCTTCGTTGTGCGGCCGCACCTGGCCGACGTCCTGGGCGATGCCGATGGTGAAGCGCGTCTTCGACGGCGGCGCGAGCTTGCTTTTCAGGGAGTCAGGGGAGGGCCGGCTGCTGACCAGCTCCGGCAGAGGCACGGTGGCGTCCGGATCGCCCTTGAGGGGCAGGGTGGGGCTGGTCGGTGAGGGCGTGGCCGGGCCGTTGGGCGGCTCCGTTTTTGGGCCGAAGAGTTTCTTCAGGAAAGCAAACACGAGCTTCTCCCGCGTTATGCCGTCAGAGCGTAGAGATAATGATCGAATGATCCCACGTAGACGACATCGTTGACGACCGTCGGGGATGACGTGATCGGACCGCCGGCCTTGAAACGCCAGCGCAGCTTGCCGCTGGCGGCCTCCAGGGCGTGCAGGCAGCCGTCCACCGAGCCCACATACACGACCCCTTTATTCACCGCCGGCGACGAGTTGACCTGGCCCTCGGCCTGGAACCGCCAGGCCTCGCGGCCGGTGCGGATGTCGATGGCGTACAGGTGGTTGTCCGCCGAGCCGATGAACAGCAAGTTGCCGTCGATGGCGGGCGAGGACAGGATCGGTTTGTTGGTGCGGAAGCGCCAGATCGTCCAGCCGGAGCTGGCGTCCAGCGCGTAGACCATGCCGTCCAGCGAGCCGACGTAGAGCGTGTTGTTGGCCAGCAAGGGGGAGGAGGTCAGGCCGCGCTTGGCCTTGAAGTGCCACTTGCGCTCGCCGCGCATGTCGATGGCGTAGAACTCGCCGCTCTCGCAGCCGAAGAAGATGCGGTCGTTGGCGATGGCCGGGCGGCAGCGCACCGCGTCGGTGGCCTGGAAGCGCCAGGCGCGCCGGCCGGTCACCACGTTGACGGCGTGCAGGTAGTGGTCGTCGGCGCCGATGAAGACATGGCTGTCGGCGGCGCGCGGCGACGACCGGATGGGGGCGTCGGCGTAATAGGTCCACTGCAGCCGGCCGGATTTGGCCGAGACGGCATGCAGGCGCCGGTCCTCCGAGCCGATATAGACGATGTCCTGGTGGACCGCCGGGGAGCCGGGCAGGCCGCCGTCGGTGGCGTATTTCCAGAGCAGCTGACCGTCGGCGGCCGTGACCGCGTACAGGTTGTTGTCGTACGCGCCGACGTAGACCACGCCGTTGGCCGCCGTCGGGCTGCCGCGCACTTCGTCTTCGCACTTGAACGCCCACAGCGGCGTCACCTCGGAGCGCGCCGGCGCGGCGGCGACGCCGGCCGCCTGGCTCTCGACCGGCCGGCCCTGCCCCAGGCTGCCCAGGTCCAGGCGGCCGGTGCCCAGCGGATGGCCGAGCATCCCGGAGCTGCGCCGGCGCAGGGCCACCAGCGCGTCCTTCATCGCCTGGGCGCTGGGGAAGCGGTCGGCCGGGTTGTAGTTGAGGGCCGTGTTGATGATGGCCTCCAGTTCCATGCTGACGCCCGGGTTGGCCTTGCGGATGGGGCGCTCGGAAAAGGAGAACGGCGGCTCGATGCGCGGGTCCTGCTTGGTCAGCAGATGATGCAGGGTGGCGGCCAGGGCGTAGATGTCGCCGGCCGGGCTGGACTCGCCGCGGTACTGCTCGGGCGGCGAGTAGCCCTCCGTGCCGATCATCGTGCCCTTCTGGCCGGCCTGGTAGTTGCGCGCAATGCCGAAGTCGATCAGCCGGATGCTGCCGTGCTGGTCCAGCATCAGGTTGGACGGCTTGAGGTCGCGGAAAATGATCGGCTCGGGCTGGTTGTCTTTGTTCTTGTGGTTGTGCAGGTAAGAGAGCACATCACACAGTTCGATGGCCCACTCGACCACTTTCTCCTCGCCCAGCAGCCCAGGCGTGTCGTTCAGGTAGGTCTCCAGGTCCTTGCCGTCGATGTACTCCATGACCAGGAACGAGCGGTCGCCCTGGTTGAAGTAGTCGTAGATCTTGGGGATGGCCGGGTGGTCCAGGGAGGCCAGCGTGTTGGCCTCGCGCTCGAAGATCTTGATGACCATCTCGCGCATGCTGGGGTCGGCGATGTTGATGATCTCTTTGACGGCGACGTACTTGGTGGCGTTGGGGAAGCGCAGGTCGCGGGCCTGGTAGACCGAGCCCATGCCGCCGACGCCCAGGACGCGCTGGATCGAGTAGCGGTTCTGCAGCACGGCGCCCGGCTTCAGGCTGGTGTCGCCCTGGCCTTGCATGCGCGTGGTCATGGACCGTGTGATTTTGTGGGTATCGAACACAGCGCCGGCGACTCCCTCAGTGAGTTGGACCATTATAGCGATGTCGCCCGCGCGACGCAATGCGCATGCGTAAGAAATGGGTCTGGAGAAGCGCCCGCTGGCGCGTGATCGGACGCCTGGGCCGGGGCGGGGCGGCCGGGCCTCCTTCTGCCGACGACAGGGTTGAGCGTAGGCGTGGCCGCCGCGTTTGGCTGGCCCGCGTTGTCGGTGTTGGCGAACCGACTCGCGGTCTGGGCGGCGCTGCGGCGGGATCATCATCCAGCGCCGGAAGCCGAGGCGGGCGCTGAAGCCCATAAGTGATAGGACCTTTGGTTGATTTAATCGCTTTTCCAACCCTCTCATAATTGGGTTGGTGTAGAATAATCCTGATATCCTTAAGCCATAGCCGTATACTAGGTCTGGACGGATCGGGTTGTCGTAGGAAACGTTGTGGCTGTCACACCCTTGTCGGAGAAAACACTCGCAGGTGATCAAGCCGCTCCTGCCCCCAAACCAGGCGATTTGACCGGCCGGGTTGCGCCGGGATCGGAGGCGCGCCTGGACCGGTTTGCTAATCTGGCTCTTCCCGGTGGGCTGCGGGCCAAACTGATCCTGCCTTATGTCTTGCTCACCCTGCTGACAGCCATGGTGGGCATCTTCGTCGTCATGCGCCTGGTGGCCGGCTCGGCGCGCGAGCGTTTCTTCAACCAGCTCAACGAAGCCAGCCGCGTGGTGGCCGACGGCATTGTGCGCCGCGAACGCTTGCAGCTGGACACGCTCCGCCGTCTGGTTTTCACCGAGGGCGTCCCGGAGGCGGTGGCCCGCGAGAACGTCGCGGCTCTGGAGCAGCTCCTCGGCCAGCTGGTCATCAACGACCGGATCGAGGTGCTGACCATCGTCAACCGGCGCGGGATTGAGGAGCTGACGTTCATCCTCAACCCGGACGGCCTGAGCTATGAGACCAGCCGCAACGTCGACCTCTCCGGCGACTCTCTGGTGACGAATGTGCTGCGCGGACAGCAGGACGAACTGGGGGACAAGTATGCCGCGATCCGGGCCTTGCAGACGGGCGCCTTCCTGTTCACCAGCGCCCCGGTCCGGGACGAGGCCGGCCTGATCGTCGGCGCGATGCTGATGGGCACGCGCCTGGACACGCTGATCGGCGAGCTCAAGGCGCAATCCCTGGCCGACGTGCTGGCTCTGGACCCGAACGGCAAATTGACGACGACGACGCTGGTCCAGCCGGAGGAAGGCTACGCGCTACTGGAGCTGACCTCGGTGGAGGCCAGCGGACCCAGCGCGCAGTTGATCAAGGAGCGGACGCTGTATGGGCGCCCGTTCCAGTTGTTGTACACGCCGCTGACCGTGCGCAGCCAGCGCGTCGGTGTGCTGGCTGTGGCGCTGCCGAGCGACTACTTCGTCTCCACCGAGATCACCAGCCGGGACACCTTCGCCCTGATCTTCACGGCCGGCACCACGCTGATGATCGTGATCGGCCTGGCGCTGGCGCGGCACATCGCCCGCCCGATCCTGCGCCTGCGCAAGGTCTCGCAGGCGGTCGCCGGCGGCGACCTGAACCAGCGCACCGGCATCCAGCAGCGGGACGAAATCGGCGACCTGGCCGGCGCGTTCGACGTGATGACCGACCGGCTGCGCGAGCGCACGGAAGAGGCCCGGCGCCTGTACGAGGTGACCGTGCAGCGCAACCTGGAGCTGGCCGAGAGCAACGCCAGGCTGCAGTCGGCCCAGCAGCAGCTGGTCCAGTCGGAGAAGCTGGCCGCCGTCGGCCAGCTGACGGCCGGCATCGTCCATGATGTGAAGAACCCGCTGGCCGTCATCAAGGGGCTGGCGGAAATCCTGCAAGAAGAGGACAATCTGAACGCGTTCACGCGCGAGCAGCTCGGGCTGATCCGGGACAACGCCTCGCGCGCCAACAACATCGTCAGCGACCTGTTGAAGTTCGCGCGTCAGTCGACGCCCGAGCTGGCGCTGCGCGACCTGCGCGAGACGGTGGAGGCTTCGCTGCGGCTGACCGAGTATCTGGCGCGCCGGGGCCGGGTCACCACCCGCGTGGAGCTGCCCGAGACGCCCGTCCTGGCGACCTACGACGCCCAGCAGATCGAGCAGGTGCTGATCAACCTGATTCAGAACGCCATCCAGGCGATGCCGGGCGGGGGCGAGCTGGCCTTGCGCGTGACGCCCGGCGAAGGCGAGGCCGTCCTCACCGTCAGCGACACCGGCACCGGCATTGCGCCCGAGAACCTGCGCCGCATTTTCGACCCCTTCTTCACCACGAAGCCGGAAGGGGAGGGGACCGGGCTGGGCCTGTCGGTGAGCTACGGCATCATCGCCCGGCACCACGGCGAGATCACGGTCGACAGCGCGCTGGGGCGCGGGACGACGTTTACCATCCGCTTGCCGGTCGCGCCGCCGGAAGCCTAGCTCAACCGGGGAGATTGATCGCATGTCGGCCGAGCGAGTCCTAGTCGTAGATGACAATGACGCCTTCCGCAGCCTGATGGCCACCCATTTGCAGCGGCGCGGTTACAGCGTGGAAGTCGCCCGTGACGGTCTGGAAGCGTTGCAGATCATGCGGCAGAAGGGGCCGTTCGCCGTCATGGTGACGGACCTGATGATGCCCAACATGAGCGGCCTGGAGCTGATCCGCGAGGTCCGCAAGTTCGAGGAGCATGTCCAGGTGGTGGTGATCACGGCGGCCGCCACCCTGGAGACCGCCATCTCGGCCATGCGGGCCGACGGGGCGTACGATTACCTGCTCAAGCCGCTGGAGGTGATCGGCGAGCTTTCGGTGGCCGTGGAGCGCGCCGCCATGCATCGCCGCCTGCGCCTGGAACGCGAGGAACTGCAGGCCAAACTGGCGATGGAGGCCACCCGCCTGCAGACCCTGATCGCGCACACCGGCGACGCCATCATCTCGGCCGACGCGGACGGCCGGCTGACCGTGGTCAACCCGGCGGCGGCGCGCCTGCTGGACCAGCCGGATCTCGTCGGTCAGCCGGCGACCACCCGGCTGCCGGCGGCGCTGGCCACCCTCGTCCGCAACTGGGAGTCGGTCGGCGGCAAACGGCCCGTGATGATGGAAGTGCCGTGGGCGGGCAGCTCGGTCCAGATGGTCAGCCTGACCACGCTGGCCCAGCCGGACGGGCGCGAGGGCTGGGTGATGGTCCTGCGCGATGTCACGCACCTCAAGCGCCTGGACGACCTGAAGATGCACCTGCTGACCGAGGCCGCCGGCAAGATCCGCTTCCCGCTGGCCCAGGCCATCATCGCCCTGGCGGAGCTGAACGACGTCCCCGAGGCCAAGGCCGGCCGGACCGGGGAGTTGATCCAGCGCCTGGTGCGCCTGTGGGACCGCATCTGGCAATGGATGGAGGGGCTGCTCGGGTTGGTCCAGATCGAATCCGGCGAGAATCTGCGCCTGACCGATGTGGACCTGACGGCGACGCTCAACGAGGCCGGCCGGACGCTGGCCTCCAGCGTGATCCAGGAGAAGGGGCTGAAAGTGACGGTTGAGCCGGTGGCGGCGCTGCCGCAGGTCCGGGCGGACCCGGAACTGCTGCGCCAGCTCCTGAACGGCCTGATCGTCCGGGCGGCGGCGCGCAGCGCGCCCGGCGGCGAGATTCGCCTGGCCGCGCGCGAGCACGAGCACCAGGTGTGGGTGGATGTCAGCGACAACGGGCCGGCCGTGGCCGACTCCGACCTGCCGCACATCTTTGAGAAGACCTTTGTCGAGGCCGGCGCGAACGCCGAGAGCACCGGCCTGGAGCTGGCGCTGGTGAAAGCCATCATCGAGCGCCTGGGTGGCCAGGTGTGGGTCGGCGCCCGCGGCCTGGCCGGCAGCACCATCACGGTCTGCCTGCCGACGGCCTCGGCCCCGACGTATTCGGCCGAGCGCCTGGCCGAGGTGGCCGAACCGGGCGGATAAGGCCGCGATGCGCCCATCCCTGCCCCTCCCGCGCCTGGACTGGGACCGGCCGGAGCGCCAGCCGGAGCTGGCCGGCTGGCTGTTCACCGTGTTCTGGCTGGCGCTGGGCGTGCCGCTGATCCTGCTGATCCTGATGGTGTGCGGGCAGCTGGCGGTGAACAGCCTGAAGCCCCCGCAATTGCCCGATCCCAGCTCGCGCCTGAGGGCCGATTACCGCCCCTGGCCGTTCGTCGTCATCGCGCCGGTCAGCGGCGACATCGTGGCCCAGATCCTGCGCGAACGCAGCGCCGAGACTACCCCGAGCCAGGCGCCGCCGCCCACCTACGCCGCCAATATCTGGGGGCCGACGGCGACCGGTGTTCCGACTGACACCCCGCCGCCGACGGCGACCCCGGCGCCGAGCTCCACCGGGGCGGCGACGGCGACCGAACTTCCCACCGGGATAGCGCCGACCTCGGCGCCAGAGGCCACGGCGACCGCTCAACCGACCGCCTCCAATACCCGTCCGGTCGTCGTCGCCACGCGCACCCCGACGGCCCCGCCCACGCCGACATTCACCCCGTCGCTCTCGCCGACCGCGACCAGTTTCTGGTCGTTCACCAGTACGCCGACGCTCACGCCCACCCCGCCGCCGACGCTGACGCCGACCCGGACGTTCACGCCGCGGCCGACCTCGACCTTTACGCCGCTTCCCACGTCGACGTTCACGCCCACCCGCACGAACACGCCGATCCCGCCGACGCGCACCAACACGCCGGTCTCGCCGACGCCCACGGTCTCGCCGACGCCCACGGACACGCCGGTCCCGCCGACCGATACGCCGATCCCGCCGACGGACACGCCGCTGCCGCCGACCGATACGCCGATCCCGCCGACGGACACGCCGCTGCCGCCGACGCCGACCGACACGGTGGTCCCGCCGACCAATACGCCGTGGATTATTATCCCGTCGGAAACGCCGACGCCGTGAGGTCTGCCTTCTCAAAGGACGCCAAAGCCTCCCTCATCGCTTGTTGCGAGAGGGAGGCTTTGATTTTCAGCGGCGGGCTTCCGGTTGAGGCGCCGCCTCAGTCTTTGCCGCCGAGCTGGCTGAGGGCGATCAAAGCTGCCGAGACGACGGCCATGGCCAGCGCATAGAAAAGCGTGGCCTGGGGATCCTCCCAGCGGGCCAGACGTTCCAGGAATTTGACGGCCATCACCAGGACCACGATACTGCTAAGCTTGGCCTTCAGTTCGTGCAGGTTGTGCGCCAGCATCCATTCGGGCAGGTTCAGGCTCCCCAGGAAAAGCTGGTGCAGGCTGGCGGCGAAAATGAACAGGGCCGTGGCGATCAGGAACGCGTCCATCACTTCGATCAGCTCAATCGTGATGGCCGGGTCCTTGCCGACGCTCGTTATTATCAGGCGGATCACGCTGTAGGTCTTTAACGCGCCCCAGCCGAAGGCAGCCACGGCCGCCGCCAGCAGCGCGACAATGCCTACCAGGGCCAGCAACCGGCTCTGTTCGAGGATGCGCTTCATCGCTTGAACTCCGCGCCGCCCTGGCTCAAGCCGCGCCGGCGGCGAATGGCCCCCCTCGACCTCCACGGCCACAAACACCCGGCTGCCCGGCGCCAGGATGAAATCGTCCCGGCCCCCGGCTTGGGGTCAGGCGGCGTCGCTGAACTGAACAGATTTATACCAGGCGCGGGTAGATGACTCACCCGGACCGGCTGACAATGGCCTGACGGCCGGCCGGCGGCGGTTGGCGGCGGCCGGCTGGCTGAGCCGCGCGGGCTCAGTTCGACCCGATCCCGAAGAAACGCCGGATGCGCCCGAGCAGGGCGGAGGGGGTCGGGCCGGGCGATTTCTGGTCGCCGGCGCCGGCGGCCAACTGTTCGGCGGTGCTGCGCAGGCGGCTGGCGAGCGCCTCCGACAGCGCCTCCAGGACGTGCGTGTCGCCTTCAATCAGGGAGGCCAGAGCGGCTTTATCGAGCACCACGACCTCGACCTCGGTCTCGGCAATCACCGAGGCCGAGCGCGGCTCGCCGGTGAGCAGGCTCATCTCCCCGAAAAAGCTGTCCGGTCCATGCCGGCCTACGGTCGTAACCGGGCCGGCCTCGCGGCGCACGTCCACGCGCACCTGGCCGGACTTGACGACGAACAGCGATTGCCCGGCCTCGCCCTGCCGGACGAGCCGTTCGCCGGCCGCATACCGCTGGAGCGCGGCGCGCTGCGCCAGGTGCGCGATCTGGTCGTCGCTCAGCGGCGCAAACAGCGTGATCCGGCGCAGCTCGGCGAAGACCTCGCTCTGGCGGCGCGCGCTCTCGCGGCTGGCATGGTCCTCGCCCAGCACGCGCACCGAGACGTCGCGGAGGGGGAAGGGGATGGTCATCCCGGCCCGGCCCAGGGCATACCATAGCCGGGTCATGACGGCGTCGTGGATCTCGGGCACCCGGGCGAAATCCGTGATCCAGTAGAAGATCACATACTGGACGGCGAAGTCGCCGTACGCCTGGACCTGGACCTGTGGCGCCGGCGTCGGGGCGACCCCGGGCGCCTCGGCCACCGCCTGGGCCAGCACCTGTTTCACCGCGCCGGGCGGATGCCCGTAAGCTACGCCGACTTCGGCGCGCATGCGTTGCAGCGGCGTCGGGCGCGAGTAATTCACGATGTACTCTTTGGCGACATTGGTGTTGGGGAGCAGGACGTTGTGGTTGTCGCGCGTGCGCAGGGTGATGGTGCGCCAGGCCATCTGCACCACCTGGCCCTCCTCGCCGCTGACCTTCACCCAGTCGCCGACTGTGAACGGCTGCTCGGCCTGCAGGGCCAGCCCGGCGACGACGTTGCCGAGCGTGTCCTGCACCGCCAGGCCGATGACGGCCGAGACCACCGTGGACGTGACCAGCAGCGCGCTCAGGTCCTGCACGCCGAAGACGCGGTTGAGCACGGCCAGGGTGATGAGCGCCAGGACGATGAAATTGAAGACGTCGACGACCAGCCGGGGGACCGTGACATGCCGGCGCTGGCCGAGCAGGTAATCCCAGAAGACCCAGTCGAACAACTGGAGCAGGGTGTTGGCGCCGAGCAGGATCACCAGCGCCAGGTCGAGGCGCACCAGCAGGGAATTGGGGTCGGCGGCCAGGCCCAGCGACACCAGATAGAGGCCCAGGACGAGCGCGGTCAGGAGCGCCGAGACCCGCACGCGGCGGACGACGACCGATCCGCGCAGCAGCCAGAGCAGCAGCGCCACGCCCAGGCCGATGGCGGTCGCTAAGCCCAGGTTAGTCCAGAATTGAGGCGGCATCGAGCCGGGAGTCTGCCACAGGTCGTCGCCGGGCGCCAGCGGCCCCGCCCGATAATTGAAAAGGCCCCGGCGATGGTCCGCCGGGGCCGTGGGCTTGCAGGCAAGGGGGCGTCACGCCGCCGCGCCGGCCGGGGCCGTGGAGGGCAGGGCGGGCGCCGGGCTGAGGCTGGGGAGGGGCGGCGTGCGTTTCTTGGCGTTCACGCTGGGGAAGAGGCGCTCGAACTCGGCCGCGTCGATGGTCTCGATCTCCATCAGCCGCTTGGCGATGGCGTCCAGCTTGTCGCGGTACTCGATCAGGATCGAGCGCGCGCGTTCGTAGGCCTTGCCGATGATCGTGCGCACCTCGCTGTCGATCTCCTGCGCCACGGCGTCGGAGTAGTCGCGCTGCTCGGAGATCTCGCGGCCCAGGAAGACCAGCTCTTCCTTCTGGCCGTAGACCATCGGCCCCATCTTCTCGCTCATGCCCCAGCGCGTGACCATGGCGCGGGCCATCTTGGTGGCGCGCTCCAGATCGTTGGAGGCGCCGGTGGTGATGTCGCCGAAGACGATCTCCTCGGCCGCGCGCCCGCCCAGCAGTCCGGACAGGTCGGCCTGGAACTTGCGCTTGGAATACAGGGTGCGGTCCTCGTCCGGCAGGGCGAGCGTGTAGCCGCCGGCCATGCCGCGGGCGATGATGGACACCTTGTGGACCGGGTCGGCCTCGGCGATCACGTGCATGACGACGGCGTGGCCGGCCTCGTGGTAGGCGATGACGCGCTTCTCCTCTTCGGAGATGATGCGGCTCTTGCGCTCGGGCCCGGCGATGACGCGTTCGATGGCCTCCTCGAATTCCTTCTGGCCGATGGCCTTCTTGTTGCGGCGGGCGGCCAGGATGGCGGCCTCGTTGACCATGTTCTCCAGGTCGGCGCCCACGAAACCGGGCGTGGCCTTGGCCAGGGTGTTGGCCTCGACGTCCGAGGCCAGCGGCTTGCCGCGCACATGCACCTTGATAATCTGCTCGCGGCCCTTCATGTCCGGCCGGTCCAGCACCACGCGCCGGTCAAACCGGCCGGGGCGCATCAGGGCCGGGTCGAGGATGTCCGGGCGGTTGGTGGCGGCGATGACGATGATGTTGGTGTCGGTGTCGAAGCCGTCCATCTCCACCAGGATCTGGTTGAGCGTCTGCTCGCGCTCGTCGTGCGAGCCGCCCAGCCCGGCGCCGCGGTGGCGGCCGACCGCGTCGATCTCGTCAACGAAGATGATGCACGGCGAATGGCGTTTGGCCTGGTCGAACAGGTCGCGCACGCGGCTGGCGCCGACGCCCACGAACATCTCCACGAACTCGGAGCCGGAAATGGAGAAGAAGGGCACCCCGGCCTCGCCGGCCACGGCCTTGGACAGCAGGGTCTTGCCGGTGCCCGGCGAGCCGACCAGCAGCACGCCCTTGGGGATGCGGGCGCCCAGGGCGATGAACTTGTCCGGCTCTTTCAGGAATTCCACGATCTCGCGCAATTCCTCTTTGGCCTCATCCACGCCGGCCACGTCCTCGAACGTGACGGTGGGGTGATCGCCGTTGAACATGCGCGCCCGGCTCTTGCCGAACGAGAGCGCCTGATTGTTGCTGCCCTGGGCCTGGCGCAGCATGAAGTAGATCACGCCCACCACCAGCACGGCCGGCAGCATGTAGCCCAGGAAGGTGAGGATGCCGCCCAGTTCGCTCGGCTTCTTGACCTCCCAGTTGACGGCCGCCAGTTGTTCGGCCGAGACGTTCAGGGCCGTGAGTTGGTCGAAAACGGTGCTGGTGGGCTCTTTACGGGATTCAGCCGGGTCGCGCCGATCTCGGAAAGTAACCCGCAGGGTGTTTTCGTCCACCTCGATTTTGGTGACGGCGCCTTCCTGGACGGCGGCGGCCAGTTGAGTCAGAGAAATCTGGTCCGTCTGCGGCTGCTGCCGGAACTGGAACAGCAATACGACAATGGCGACAATAATCAGAATGTAAACAAATGCGCTTCGGATGCGTGCGGAATTCACTTCAGCCTCCCAACAACGTAACTCGGGGTCACCCGCCGTGTTGTTAACTGATTATACCATCCCTATGTCCACGTCCCGCGCCGCCCAAATGGGCAGCCACGTTTAGGGTTTGGTGAGAGTCGCCCGCCTGCGGCGGGCTGAGGGGTCGTTTTTCGAATTTTGTGTAATTTCCCACCAGCAGGGGCACACGGCTGTGCGCCCCAACGCGTTTACACAGGCATCGGGACACGGCCGGCTGAGGGGCCAACGGGCAGCCGTTCGTTTGGGCCGGGCGTTGAAACGGCGTTGGGGGGAGGCGCATCCGTTCAGCGTGTGTAGACGCTGATTACCCACCACCAGAGCGGGAAGAGGCCGGCCACGGCGATAAACGCGGCGAAACCCAGGCCCATGGCGAGCCAGTCCAGACCCTCCTCCGGCCCGAGGTCCTCGTCGGCGCTGCTGGCTGCCCGCAGGGTGGGGTCGGCCGCGGCGCGACGTGTGGGTGCGCTGGTGGGGAGGGTGGCGGCGGCGGATCGGGGCGGAACAGCGGCCGGGTGCGGTTGGGCCGGAGTGTGTCCGGTGGCGAGTTGCGCGCCGGTCAACTCATCGCCGTGCTGCCGGTAGGAGATGAGGATGCGCCCCAGCTGGTCGGCCGTGCGGTAGCGGGCGGCCGGCTCCTTGGCCAGCACCTTGTGCACGATGCGTTCGAGCGTCTCCGAGACCTGCGGGTTGAACAGGGTCAGGCGCGGCGGCTCCTCGCGCAGGTGCAGCATGGCCAGCGCCTGCTGGGTGGAAGCCACGAACGGGAGCCGCCCGGCCAGCATCTCGAACAGGACGACGCCGATGGAGTAGACGTCCGAGGCCGGCGTGGGGTGTTCGCCGGCGGCCTGCTCAGGCGAGTAGTATTGCGGACTGCCCCAGACCACGTCGGTTGTCTCGCCGGGCCGGATGTTGGACAGGGCCCGCGCAATGCCGAAATCGGTAATCTTCACGCGCCCGTCCGGCATGACCAGGATATTCTGCGGCTTGATGTCGCAGTGGACCAGACCGGCGCGATGAGCGTAGCCCACGCCGGCGCAGACCTGCACGGCCAGGTCCACCGCCCGGTCGATGGGGAACGGGGCGCTCTCCCTAATGCGGGTCTCGAGGTCCTGGCCCTCGCTCT
>Ga0101944_10001503_pt1 | contig 47672 bp, 52 predicted proteins | sample DewCreD2012metaG_FD_75245 | JGI IMG/M metagenome (GOLD analysis project Ga0101944, IMG submission 75245) | Hot spring sediment bacterial and archeal communities from British Columbia, Canada, to study Microbial Dark Matter (Phase II) - Dewar... ... | reverse complement strand
CTTTGTTAACTATTACAACACCGTAAAACCCCATAAAGGAATTGATAACCTAACACCAATGGAAAAATTAATAAATTACTTTTATCCTAATGAAATGTAAACAACGCTGTTAAATCTTACACTTTATTATAATATAATTTATTTTAAAACAAGTAAAAGACATTGCTGATCTCACCTAAAGAAGACTTGAATATTTTTTTTATTTTGCTAAAATTACAAAAGAAAACCAATATGCTTGGGGTTTCTTATTTTTTTACCTTAAAGCAGATTAATATAATATCTTTAAAATTATTAGTAACTAAAAAATCATGAGTACAAGTCTGATTCTAATTTCACTGATCATTCCTGCTCTTTCTTTGGTCTTTGCCGGATGGTTAACTATCTGGATTAACAAAAAAGACCAGGGTACAGACGCAATGAAAGAAGTGGCCAGCGCTATTCGCGATGGATCAAAAGCATTTTTAAAACGCCAATATATGACTATTGGTATTATTAGTATTGTAATTGCGATTGCTCTTTGGGCAGCATATTTCTTTACTGGCAATGCTGATACTGGCTGGCAAACTTCGCTTTCTTTTATCTTGGGTGCTGCTTCTTCGGCTATCTCTGGTGTTATTGGTATGTCAATGGCAGTCAAATCAAATGTTAGGTCGGCTGCCGGAGCTAAAAAAAGTTTTAATGAAGCTCTAACTATCGCATTGCGTGGTGGTGCTGTTTCCGGTATTGTAATTGTCAGCTTGAGCTTAATTGGTATCGCTGGACTTTTTGGTATTTATAGCCTACTTGGTTACAAAGAAATCGCTATCCCAACAATGATAGTGGGATATGGTTTTGGTGCTTCATTAGTTGCCTTATTTGCTCAGCTTGGTGGTGGTATTTACACAAAAGCCGCTGATGTGGGAGCAGATTTGGTTGGCAAAATAGAAGCTGGGATTCCAGAAGATGATCCTCGTAACCCAGCTGTTATTGCAGATTTAGTAGGTGATAATGTAGGGGATTGTGCAGGACGTGGTGCTGACCTTTTTGAATCTACTGCAGCGGAAAATATCGGGGCAATGATTTTAGGTGTCGCTCTATACCCTACTTTTGGAATTTACGGAATTTTATTCCCATTGGTTTTAAGAGCTTTTGGTCTAATTGCATCAATTATTGGTATATTAGCAGCTCGAGCCAAAGAGGGATCTGATCCTATGGTAGCGCTAAACCGTGGTTATTTTGTTACCTCTGGTTTGGCTGCTATCGCTTTTTATTTTGTTACTATGCAAATGCTTGGTAATATTTGGTTCTTCTTTGCAGGTCTAGTTGGTATTGCAACCAGTATAGTTTTTATTTACATTACTCAATACTATACCGAAGCAAAATATCGACCCGTACGCGAAATCGCTCAATCTTCAGAGACTGGACATGCTACCAATATTATTTCCGGTTATTCCGTAGGACTAGAATCAACTGGTTTAACAGTTTTGGTAATTTCATTGGCTTTGTTAATTTCATACAAATTAGGTTCATTATCAATGGTTGTTGGCGGTGGTCTTTACGGTACTGCCGTAGCTACCATGGGAATGTTGGCAACTGCCGCCTATATTCTGGCCATGGACACTTTTGGACCAATAGTGGACAATGGCGCAGGCATTGCTGAAATGTCAGGAGAAAGTGGTAATACCAGGGAAATCATGGACAGACTTGATTCTGCCGGAAATACTACCAAGGCTTTGACCAAGGGGTATGCTATCGGTTCGGCTGCCCTAGCTGCATTTTTGCTTTTCTCAGCTTATCTTGAAGAAGTACACCTAACTATAGTTGATTTGGCAAAAGTAGAGGTATTCGTGGCCGCTTTGATTGGGGCAATGCTTGTTTTCCTATTTTCAGCTCTAGCAATGCGAGCTGTTAGCAAAGCTGCTTATTCTATTATCAACGAGGTAAGAAGACAATTCAGAGAACATCCGGGAATTATGGCTGGTACTGAAAAACCGGATTATTCCAAGGCTGTTGATATTACCACTCGTGGAGCTCTGAAACAAATGATATTACCAGGTCTTCTTGCTGTCATTGTACCAATTGTTGTTGGGGTAACATTAAAAGCCGAAGCTGAAGCTGGACTAATTATGGTAGGAACTATCACTGGTATCATGATGGCAACATTGATGAATAACGCTGGGGGCGCTTGGGATAATGCTAAAAAATTCATTGAAACTGGTGCTCATGGTGGCAAAGGTTCCGAAGCACATAAAGCAGCAGTTACAGGGGATACGGTTGGCGATCCATTCAAAGACACCGCTGGCCCATCACTGCATGTATTGATTAAATTGTTATCAACTTTGACATTGGCTCTAGCCGCACTGTTTATCTAATTTGAAATATGATAAATAAAAAAGGGAGGTTCAACCTCCCTTTTTTATTTGCAAAAAATAATCTCTATATTTTGAACGGTTGTTTTTATTTTTTCAATTGTTATAATTGAGTCATGATAAAAAAAAGATATCTAAAAAAAATCAGAGAAGAGATAGAGGATTTTGATAATGAAAAAAATCTTCGTTTTTTTATTTTTGGTTCAAGTATCAAAAAAGAAAAATTCGGGGATATTGATATTGGTGTTACCGGAAAAGTAAAAGATAAAAACATAGCTGTTTTAAAAGAAAGATTCGAAGAATCTACTTTGCCTTTTTTTATTGATATTATTGATTTTGATAATGTTTCAAAAAATTTCAAAAATAATGTTTTTAACAATAAAGTATTATGGATCAAACGCTAAAATTAAAATTGAAAGACTTTTCAAAAGCACTAAAAGGATTGAATGAAGCTTTAGGAAAAGGAAAAAGTGATCTTGTTCGAGATTCGGTTATTAAAAGATTTGAATACAATTTTGAGTTGTGTTGGAAAACAACAAAGGTTTTATTATATGAAAAATTTGGGAAAGATGTTTTTTCTCCAAAAGAGTGCTTCCGTGAACTACTTCGCAATCATTTATTAGAAGATACAGATGTGGAATTATTACTGAGGATGACCAACGACCGCAACGAAATAGTCCATAGTTATGATGAAAAATTTGCAGAAAAAATTTATTCAAGAATCAAAAAAGATTATTATCCAATTTTGAAAAAACTAAATGAAGTTATAAGAAAGAATATTAAATAAGTAAAAAGACACATAGTTATGTGTCTCTACCCTCTTCTTGCTTTATTTCGATCGTTTTCAGTGAGATATTTTTTGCGTAAACGAATGCTCTTTGGTGTAATCTCGAGATATTCATCATCATTCATTATCTCCATCCCACGCTCAATATTTAATCTGATTGGAGGAACCAATTTGATAGCTTCGTCACTACCTGAGGCACGCGTATTGGTTAGTTGCTTCCCCTTTGTCGGGTTTACCGCCATATCATTACCTTTGGCACAATTTCCGATTACCATACCTTCGTAAACCTCGGTATTTGCCTCAATATAGAGTTGGCCTCTCTCTTGTAAATTCCAAAGAGCAAAACCAAGAGCTTTCCCATTGACCATAGAGACCATAGAACCAAGATCGTTTTTCTCTATTTCGCCAACATATTCTTTGAATCCAATAACGCGAGAATAAAGAATGCCTTCACCTTTTGTATCAATTATAAATTCACCTCGATAACCAAGGAGGCCACGAGTAGGAATCTCAAAAATCATCCTAGTATAACCACCCTCTGGCACCATTTCCATCATCTTACCTTTTCTTTTTGACATCTTCTCAATTACCGTACCTTGAAGATTATCAGGAACATTGATCGTCACCTCCTCAAAAGGCTCCAACTTCATATTCTCTTGTGGTGAGCCTGCCGAACCATCTTTTATAATCACCTGCGGTTGAGAAATCTGCACTTCAAAACCCTCTCTGCGCATGTTTTCAAGTAAAATTGAAATATGCATTTCGCCTCTGCCAAAAACTTTGTACGAATCATTTGTAGAAAAATCTATCTTAAGGCCAACATTTACTTCTAGCTCTTTTTCTAGTCTTTCTTTTATTTGACGATTTGTGACAAATTTACCTTCGCGTCCGGCAAAAGGAGAATTATTTACTAAAAAGCTAAGACAGATTGTTGGTTCATCGATCTTTATTTCTGGCAAAACCTCTTGGTCTTTGTCTACACAAATTGTTTCACCAATAAAAATATCCGGAATCCCAGCAATCATAACGATATCACCACCAATCGCTTCGGAGACTTCTTTTTTGGCAACCCCCTCAAAAGTGAAAAGCTTTGTGATTTTACCAGAACGAGTCGAGCCATCAGATTTTTTCACAATAACATTAGAATTGGATTTAATAGTCCCTTCGTAAATTCTTCCCACAGCCAATCTTCCAAGAAAATTATCATAACCTAGGTTGAAAGGTTGGAAACGGAGAGGAAGGTCTTTTTCTGACCTAGCTGGAGGCACGATTCTGAGAATTGTATCGAGAAGCGGAGTTAGATCATTAGAATTATCTTCCATTTTCAATTTTGCAATCCCGTCTCTCCCAATAGCATACACTGTTTCAAAGTCGAGTTGCTCATCTGTCGCCCCAAGATCATAGAACAGTTCAAAAACCATTTCTTGGACAATCTCTGGACGAGCTGCCGGCTTATCTATTTTATTAATTACTACGATTGGTTTGATCCCTAACTCCAAAGATTTCTTGAGAACAAATTTGGTTTGGGGCATCGGACCTTCTTGAGCATCTACAACCAATAATACACAGTCAATTGAGCGCAAAACACGCTCTACTTCTGATCCAAAATCAGCATGTCCTGGGGTATCTACAATATTAATCTTAGTCCCTTTGTAGGGGATTGAAGTGTTTTTTGAATAAATAGTAATACCACGCTCTTGTTCTAGGGCGTTGGAATCCATGCTTGCACTCTCGTCGGCCATTCCGGTCTGACGCATAAGCGCATTGGTCAATAATGTTTTGCCATGATCCACGTGAGCGATAATGGCAATATTTCGAATTTCCATTTTTGCACTTTAATTTATTTATATAGTCAGAGCAAAAATGTCCCGAGCTTGCCGAGGGACTTCATTTATAAAATAAAAACTCGCGACATCGTTGATGCGTAAAGCTGCGTCGCGAAGTAACCTATTTAGTATACACAAAACCCATCATTTAGTCAATGACTTTAAACACCCCACCATACATCCCCATCGCACAAGTAAAATAAATCTCGCCAATGTCAGAAGGAGTGAACTCTATAACATTCTCTCCTTGTTTCAGGTCTTTTACAAGATCGAGCTTTGGCGCCACAATATTACCAGCACAAGAATAGATATTCTGAGCATCAATAACCCACCGCACTGGGATGCCTTTCTTGACTATAAATCTGTCTGGGCTATAGCCCCTACTGTCTTCTTTCATCTTTGCTACCTGGATACCATCAATTATTTCTATGTTCAGAATATTTTTGGAATTTTCTATGTCTGAAATACTTCTAAATACGTTAGTATTAAATCCAAAAAGACGGAATGAATTTATAAAACTAAAAACCGCAAGGGATATTAAAAGCAAACCAACAAATTTAAAAAACTTTTTAGAGAAACTTCCTCTTACAAAAGAAGTCAACCCTCCAACCCCAAGGAGACCCGGAGCAGTACCTAAAGCGAAAACCCCCATAATCAAGCCTCCAGAGACAAAAGAGCCGGTACTCATAGCGTAAACCTGCATTGCTTGAGTAAAGCCACAGGGCAAGAAGAAAGAAACAGTGCCAAGCAGAATTGAATCAAAGTGACTGTATTCTTTTTCGTGCTTTCTCCCAACACCAAAAATCCTCCCTAATCTATTAGGAATGGTGATAGTGATATTTGAAAAACGAGGAAATATCTCTATTAATTGCAGTCCAAGTACAAACATTACGATACCAACGGCTAAAGTCATAATACCTAAAGATAACCCGGAAAGCTGAAATGCTCTGCCGGCAAGACCAACTATCCCACCAAGGATAATATAGGACATAACCCTACTGATATTAAAGTAAATATGGGGGCGAAACTTCTGAAGAGGTGTGGCTTCGGGATGTTTTTCATTATGACGAGTAGTTACGCCAATAATTAATCCTCCAACCAATGCCATACAGGTTGAGACCCCAGCGGCCAAGCCAATTACAAGGACAGTAAGTAAACCAGAGGGATTTTGGGGGTTTAGCCCAATCTCATCAATTCCTATAAATTTAATTGTCAAATATAGCATAATCAAGACTAGAAAAGCTATACCAAGATCTCTATATTTTCTTGAATCACGAGAAACCCAGTCTTTTTTCTCGCTCTCACCAACCTCATAACCAGCAGATTCCACTGCTTTTTTTATATCTTCATCACTAATGCTTTTTTCAAAATAAACCATAGCGAAACCTTTTTTGCTATTAACATGAACAGAATCAACGCCGGAAAGTTTTTTTATTGCACCCTCAATAAGAAGCTCACAACTCCTACAATGCATACCACGAATTGGGATCTCTTTTTTGCCCATAAATTATATCATATTGTTTAACCACCTAGGTCAGACCTAGCCGAAATTAAATTTTATTTAATTGATATATTATTATTTATATTATATTATAAAATCAAATTAAATAAAATTTAATTATGAAAAATCTATCAAATCAACCACTAAAAGGTACTACTGATTGGTTTCCCGAAGAATTTAAAATCCGTCAATATATTTTTGATGTATGGAAATCGGTTTGTTTGAAATATGGATACCAACAATACCTTACTCCACTAGTAGAAAATGCCGATATTTATCGAGCAAAATCAGGAAAAGAAACCGGTGGCACAGAGTTAATTACCGTAAAAAGAGAAGGTGACGAATTTGCTATTCGCCCAGAAATGACACCTTCTGTAACCAGAATGATATCCAGAATTTATGACTCAACCCCAAAACCAATTCGTTATTTTTCTATTGCCAATTTTATGCGTTTTCAAAAACCACAAAGAGGTCGTAATCGCGAATTTTGGCAATTAAATCTAGATATTTTCGGTAGCAATTCAATTCATGCGGATATAGAGGTTTTGCAAATTGCGCTAGATATAATACTAGCTTTTAATCCTCCAAAAGATTCTTTTTCTCTTTTGGTCAACCATAGAAAATTAATTGATAGTCTTTTTGACGATGTTTTAAATATCAATTCAAGAAACAAAAAAGATATATCGAGATTAATGGATAAATGGGAAAAATTAAGTAAAAAAGAATTTATTGTTGAATTGAAAAAAAATAAACTAAACAATAACCAAGTTGATAATATTATTGATTTTCTTCAAGCAAAATCACTAGAAGACTTGTTGGCTAAAATTCCGGATCTGGAAAAAAGCGAGGGCTACATAGAAACCAAACACATAATATATGAATTAAAAAAACTAGGATATGAAAAATGGATAAAATTTCAAGGAAACATAATAAGGGGTTTTGATTATTATGACGGAATGGTCTTTGAAGTTTTTGACAATCATCCAAATAACAATAGATCACTTTTTGGTGGTGGCAGATATAATGGTTTGGCCAATATTTTTGGAGTTAAATCTTTTCCAGCAGTTGGTACAGCTCCGGGAGATGAGGCTATTTATCTATTTTTGGAAAGCTGGAATTTAATTAAAAAAATAAAAACAAAAAAGGAGATTTATTATTTTCCTATTTTGGATCAATCACTTTTCATAAAAAGCCAAAAAATAGCCCAGAAAATGAGAGGGGAAGGAAAAAATATAGAGATGAGTCTTGAGGTACAAAAATTAGGAAAGGCTCTGGATTATGCCAATAAAAAGGGCATTGATTTTCTTATTATCTTTGGTGAGCTTGAAGCAAAAAAAGGAGTTATCAAAATCAAAGATATGAAAACAGGGAAAGAGAAAAATATTAAAATATAAATATTTTTTTGTAATTGGTAATTTGCACTTCGTGCGTAATTAGGCAATTACTCAATTACTATAAATTACCATTAATTACTATAATTACTTTATGTCAAACACTATCATAACCATCATCTTCACCATCCTACTCCTGCCTGGTTTTGCTGGAATATTTCTTCCTTTACCAGGATTACTTTATATGTTTGTAATTGCGCTTATCTACGGTTTTGTAGATAAATTCAATCATATCGGAGCTTGGGAATTAGGAATATTAGCCCTCATAATGCTTATTGGTTTCATGGTTGATTACTTTTCTGGAATTGTCGGAGCAAAATACGGAGGAGCAGCTCAAAAATCAATGCTCTTTGGGATACTAGGTATGATCATTGGTATTATGATTTTCCCTCCTTTTGGAGGATTGGTTGGTGTTTTTATTGGAATATTATTATCTGAAATCATAAATCATGGTAACGGCGAGAGAGCTTTCAAGGCAGCCAAAGGAGGGTTAATTGGTTCAATCGTTGGGACGATTGTTTCTTTGATTTTATCTGTGATTTTTCTTTTCACTTTCCTAGGTTTCGCGATAAAATAAAATTATGTTAAATGTTAGATGTAAAATGTTAAAACCATATGGTAAATGTCAAATCTAATAACACCAAAGAAAGATCCTATTACTTTTCTTTAGATATAATAAAGCTCGTTAAGAATTTTCCACAAAACAAAATTTATCTAATATTTACAGATCAATTATTAAGATCAGCGACTCCAGTTGGCGCAAATCTTATCGAAGCAAAAGCATCAAGTTCCAAAAAAGATTTTATCAAGTTTTACCAAATTGCTCTTAAAAGTTGCAATGAATCGCTTTATTGGTTATGCTTATTACGAGATAGTCAAATGATAGACAATGAAACAGTAAAGGTTTTAGTTAATGAGAATAAAGAGCTTGGCAGTATGCTTGGATCAAGCCTTTTAACACTGAAAGGTAAAAAAGTTAAAAGGCTTTAAGATATAGTTATTACATCTTACATATTACATCTAACATAATCTTCCAATGTCAAAAAACAAAAAACAAAAAAAATCTATTAAACCACTTATTGCTTTGGTTTCTGTATTGACTATCACTCTATTGATAGTACTTTTTATTTATCAAGAAAAAAAGACAGTTTTTTTTCAAGAAAATGAAATTAAAAATGAAAAGATTAAAGAAGAAATGGAATTCCCAGAGAGTATGAATATCCGCGTTTTTCAACCCAAAAACGGTGATTCTATTGGCTTGCCACTCAAAATACTAGGCGAAGCTAGAGTCTTTGAAAACCAATTTGTTGTAAGAATCAAAGACTCCAAGGGCACTATAATCAAGGAACAAAACATTATTCCTGAATCTGGGGATATGGGAGAATTCAACCTTTTTGATAAAGAAATCAATTACAATAAGCCAGCAACCGCAGAAGGATATATTGAATTTTTTAGTTATTCACCAAAAGATGGAAGTGAAGAAAACAAAGTCATCGTTCCGGTAAAATTTTCTCCTGTTTCAAATGTATTAAATTTGCAAGTATTTTTTGGCAATTCAGAAAAAAATCCAAATTCACAAGATTGTAGCAAAGTTTACCCAATATTGCGACGCGTAGCTTATACCAAAAGCCAGCAAGCAGAAAAAGCTATTGAAGAACTAGTTCTCGGTCCAACTAATGACGAGTCAGAAAAAGGATATTTTACTTCAATCAATATGGGTGTAAAATTAAATAAAATCACGATAAAAAGTGGCACGGCCTATGTTGATTTTGATGAAACATTGCAATCTGGTGTTGGTGGATCATGTAGGGTTACCGCTATCCGCGCTCAAATCACCGAAACACTAAAACAATTCCCGAATATTTCAAAAGTAGAAATCTTAATTGACGGTAAAACAGAAGATATATTACAACCATAGGTATAAAAAATATCTAATATCCAAATTATAACTTCTAATAAAAAACTAAATTAAAAAATATTAAATAATCAAGAAAGAATTTATACCAAAATATATAGTAGAATTCTTTCTTAAAAGGAGGAATTTACGAAATGCTTGAAGAAAAATCATAAGATTTTGCGGAAAGCATGGAGTGAATTGTGACGATATGGAAAACAAAAAGTTTGATCTATCAAACAGAATCTTTGTACCACTAATGATTATTTTCGTGGAATTAATTGTCGGTTTTGCTTTAATGCTTTATTTTGGAGCAATTGGAACTACTAGAATGGATATTGCAAATGAAACAATAACAGTAGAAGGCCAAGGAAAAGTCTATGTTACGCCTGACATAGCTGTTGCTAGAATGGGGGTAACTACTGAAAGCGAAAAAAGCGAGGAAGCGGTCTCAAAAAACAATGAAAAGATGAATAACATTATCAAAGAAATCAAAGCAATGGGTATCGAAGATAAAGATATCGAAACGGTAAACTATAGTCTTTATCCAAAATACGACTATTCCGGGGGGAGAGATACTATTATCGGATATACACTTTCTCAAGAAATTAACATCAAGGTAAGAGATTTCAACCAAGTAAGCGCAGTTATCCAGAAAGCAACTTCGCTTGGAGCAAATACTATCAACCAATTGACATTCTCAGTTGATAATCCAGAAAAAGCCAAAAATGAAGCAATGCAATTGGCTATCGAAAAAGCAAAAGAAAAAGCCGAAGTAATGGCTAAAGCATCAGGATTGAGACTAGGTAAATTGGTTAATGTTTATGAAGGTGGTAGTGGCGGAGGAACAATACCTCTTTATGCAGAAAAATCTATGGGCATGGGAGGAGGAGATTCATCACCCGCACCAGACATCCAAGCTGGGCAACAAGAAATTGTAGTAAACATGAGCCTAGTTTACAGATTGAGATAAACCTTGAAACAATGAAAAAAGACGCAGAAAAACTGCGTCTTTTTTTGTCTTTGAAAATTGAAAAAATATTAATATTTTTTGAAAAAAACCGAGGGGCGAATTTTTTCAAGATCAATAAACCCTTCCCGGTTTCTGTTGACCACTAGATGAGCGGCATTTTTGTTTTCCACGCCGCAGAAAAACACTGATTTTCCAAGATTATGATAGGCTTCACGAACCGGCAAAAAATCCCGATCTCCTGTTATTAAAATTAGAAAATCAACACCATCCTCGTAAAGCCACTGCATGGCCCTGACGGTCAGTAAAACATCACAGTCGCCTTTCATCCCTTTGAGCTCTCCGCCCTGCCCGTAAACAGGTGTCATCCCTTGGGTTTCAAGGGCAATCCCATTGTTATTCAGAGATTCCTCAAAAGAAGAGATTGAAACACCACTGTTTTGGGCCATGACATAGAGCAGCCTCCCGCCGTAATCAATCATCTTATCATTGATGCCCATGGAAGAAAGTAGAGAGCAGAATTCAATCCTCCTGCCATTCTCCAAAATTCCCAGGAGATTGTTTCCGTCAAAAAGAATCCCGCCTTGCAAAACCCCACTCCGCCCAGAACGAAGAATGGCAGATATGTCCTTCGAAGTAACGCCTTCCTTCTTTAGCGCTGCGTTCATCTTCAGCCCCCCCTTATCTTTTGTATTTTTTAAAATTGCTTCCTATACTATAACATAAATAACTGAGGTTTGCAAGGCTTTTTAATCAAAAGACAATTTCTTTTTTTTATGTTAAAATATCTTTATGCAAAAATTTATCTCTCACTCCAAAGAAGAAACCCAGAAAATCGCCACCGAGTTCGCAAAAACATTGAAAGGTGGCGAGGTCTTATGTTTTTATGGTAATCTAGGATCAGGAAAAACTACTTTTATTCAAGCTCTAGCTGAGGCGCTCGGAGTAAAAGAAAATGTAACAAGCCCAACATATGTTTTGATTAAGAAGTATAAAACTGCCAATAAAAAAATAATCACTTCGAAAAAGGTTGTTGCAAAAAATTTCCAATTTCCAATTTCCAATTTCCAATTTTTTTATCATATGGATGCCTATCGCCTATCTGATCCCCAAGAAGCTCTCGACCTCGGGCTTGAAGAAATCTGGAGTGATCCTAATAATATAATCGCCATTGAATGGGCGGATAAAATTTCGGATATTTTGCCAGAAAAGAGAATGGATCTTTGCTTCGAACACATCAAAGATGATGAGAGAAAAATAACGGTATTTAATTAAACAAATGAACAAAGAAATCAAACCCTAGGAAGAATTGTCACACGAGAATGTTTTCAAAAAATACAGTCGGAAAATCGACAAGGTAATGTTCCGCATGCCGGATGGATGCAAAACAGATTTTTATATAAAAATGAAGGACGAGCTGTTTGCACAGTAGCGATAACTGATGATAATAAAGTGATAATGGCCAGGCAATACCGTCCGGGACCAGAAAAGGTCTTATTGGAGATTCCAGGAGGGTATGTTGATGAGGAAGAAGACCCAGTAAAGGCAGCCGAAAGAGAACTCCTCGAAGAAACTGGCTATTCTGGAGAGGTAAAATTTGTTACAGAGACTTTTGAATGCGCATATTCAGACATGAATAGATATTGCATGGTGGCAACAAATTGCAAAAAAGTTGCCGAAGCCAAACTCGACCTAGATGAGTTTGCCGAAGTTGTGTTGGTTTCGCTAGATGAGTTTAGAGAGATACTAAGAAGCGGCCAGATGACTGATATTGAAGTAGGATATCTCTGCCTAGATTATTTAGGATTATTATAGTTTATTGGTATAATTAATATTAATTGCAGTAATTGGCGATCATGAAATTGCTTAGTTTTAAAAATTAATATAATAGCGATTGTCATCATCGGGTCTTTGTCATCCTCGAGCTTCGAGTTTTGTAATCAAAACCCGAAAATCAAGGATCTTTGACAGATCTTGTTAGCGATTATTAAAAGAATGCTCTTTCAGTTTTAGTACCAAGATCCTTGATTTCCTGATTTTTACTTTCTTGCTTCGCAGAAGCATAAAAATACAGAAGCTCGAGGATGACAACCACTGCATATTTGGTGAACTATTCTTGAGCGCTTCATCCTGAGATGAGTAGGCAAGGATGACAAATGCAAGTAACTTTTTTATTAAAATAAAAATGTATTCTAAAATCTATTCTGTTTATATAATGACAAATAGGCCAAGGGGAGTTTTGTATATTGGTGTTACAAGTGACCTTGCAGGAAGAGTATGGGAGCATAAAGAAGGTATTTACAAAGGGTTCACCCAAAAATATAATCTAAAAAATCTTATTTATCACGAAGAGCATGAAGATATCAACGAGGCAATTAACCGAGAAAAACAATTGAAACTCTGGAATAGAAACTGGAAAATAGAATTGCTTGAAAAAGAAAACCCTCATTGGGACGACCTGTATATCTCATTGGCATAAAAAACAAGATCCTTGATTTTCGGGTTTTGATTACAAAACTCGAAGCTCGAGGATGACAACTACTGCATATTCGGTGACTTATCCCTAAGAGCTTTCTCCGGGGGCGAATAAGTAGGGATAACAGAGTTACAAGTAGTTTTTATTAAAACTAAAAATAATATGATCCTATTAATCGACACAATTAATGACAATGGGTGTATTGGTTTTTATGATGGGAAAAGGCTTTATACTAAAACCATCAATTCCAACCCGCAAAACAACCGCAAGATTGTTAGTATTATTGATGATTTTGTAAATAAATTTAAAATTAAAAATTTAAAATTAAAAATCGAATCTATCGGCGTAGTAAATGGACCCGGTGCATTTACTGGAGTTAGAACCGGTGTTACTATCACCAATGCAGCAGCCTACGCGCTAAATGTGCCGGTTTATGCAATAGATACTTTATCCGCACAAATTCCTCGCCCCACAAATCTCACCAACCCCACACTTCCTGCAACTCCCAACTGTGCCATTTCCCTACTGTCTACTTCAAATTCCGAAGTCTATTTTGCTAGATTTGAAAAAGGAAAAATACAAGGGAAAATTGAAATTGTAAATGTAGAAAACAACCTAAAAAACCGCCTCAAAAAAGGTGATTATATTGTCGGCGACTTGAAATGCGAACACGCTGCTTCGCTAAATATCCAATATCCCCCCCTTCGCAAAAGCTTCGGAGGGCAGGCAATATCCAATATCCAATCTGAAGATAGAATAAAAAACTTATTGCAAATGATTATTGATAAGAAATTGAAACCTAAAAAACAAGCACTCCCCCTTTACATCAAAAAACCCAATATCCACCCCAAAAAGTAAATACAAATAAAAATAATCTGCTATAATAAATACAAAAGATTAAAAAAATAAAATGGATAACGACAACCAAAACGAAACAGAAAATAAAACTCCAAAAATACCTTATGCGGTTTTTTATAAAGAAATAAAACTGCCTGAAGAAAATTTGAGTAAAGAAGAGGTAAAAGAAAAATATCTACTTGAAATTCAAGGCGAATATATTGAATTAAAAGAAAGCGAAAATATTTTAAATTCGCTTTTTTTCTTTGATCTGGCACATAAATATTGTCCGGAATTAGTTTTTATAAACAAAACCGGAGAAAAATTTATACTTTTTATCCATCATAATGAACCCATTATCAGAGATGAAAAATTAAAAACCAAATTGATATTTGAAAAATGGCCAAAAAATGACAAGGAAATAGAAGAAAAAGAGGTGGTCTTTGATTTACAGGATAAAAGTGATAACGATATAAGGAAAATAACAAGAAAAATAAAAAGTAAATTCCAAAAAGCGATTATAAAGGGAGGTAGTATTCTTATGATTTTATCTACTTTCCATTCTCTTTATGGATTTGCTCAAGAAGTATATTATCAGGACAAAAATAATAAATTAGCAAAAATAAGATAATATGTCATTTAGTTTTGAAGACCTAAAATCAAATGGTGTTTATACTCCAGATATAAAGCTAGATCAAAAAATAGAGTCCACTCTTCCTATTTTGATTTACAAAGAAAAAATAAAAGAGATTCTCGAAAGCAATGAAACTGTAATTATTGTAGGCGAGACTGGGTCAGGCAAAAGCACCCAATTGCCACTTATTTTATTGGAGCAATTGCAAGCAGGTGAAAAAATTTTAGTAAGCCAACCAAGAAGACTGCCGGCAATATCTCTAGCCAAATATTTATCCAAGAAAACCGGGACAGAATTAGGAGATAAAATTGGATATGAAGTAAGATTTGACGATCACACCAACGAAGGAACACAAATAAATTTTGTTACTGATGGTATTTTGATTAGAGAAATCCAAACTGATCCTTTGTTGGAAAATTACTCAGTAATAATGATTGATGAAGCTCACGAAAGATCGCTCAATATTGATTTTTGTCTAGGAATGTTAAAAATGGTTCAGGAAGAAAGAATGGAACAAGGAATTGGACCTCTAAAAATAGTAGTTACTTCAGCTACTATTGAAAAAGATAGATTTACTAATTTTTTTGATTATTCAGAGTCACTAGAAGTACCAGGCAGAACTTTCCCAATAAAAGAGCATTTTTTACAAGAAGATCTAGATGAAAGAGAACAATACCATTATGATGACGAAGGAAATAGTAGAAGATGGACTGATCCTTTAGATAAATATATCGGAAAATCAAAAAATATTGTATTTGATGAAATCATAGACAATGGAAGGGAGGGTGATATTTTGATTTTTATGCCGGGACAAGAAGAAATCAAAAAAACTATCGAAAAAATAGAAGATGAGATAAGAAAAAGAGGTGAAGCTGGTTCTTATGAAATATTACCCTGCTATGGACAAATGTCCCCTTCAGATCAAGAGAAAATAATGGCCCCCTCAAGCAAAAGAAAGATAATTATTTCAACCAATATAGCTGAAACATCACTGACGATAGAGGGCGTAAAATATGTTATCGATACAGGTCTGATAAAAGAAACAGATTTCAATAGTGGCTCAGGAATTACCGAGCTCAATACCGTAGAACACAGCCAATCAGGATGCCGACAAAGATGGGGTAGATCCGGAAGAACCGGACCGGGAGAGGTATGGTGTCTTTATACTAGAAAAAACTTTGAAAAAAGAGAGAAACATCAAAAACCAGAGATTTTGAGATCAGACCTATCGAATGTGGTTTTAATGATGAAAAAATTAGGCATTAAGGATGTTGTTGATTTTGATTTTATTGATAAACCAAATCCGGAAAATGTTCTAAAAGCAATTGAGGATCTAAAGTTATTAGGAGCACTAGATGAAAATGAAAATATAACCAAGCTGGGAGAAACTATGGCTCAAATACCACTAGAGCCAAAGATATCCAGAATGGTAGTGGAAGCAGAAAAGTTCGGATGTATTGATGAGGTATGTACAATCGCTGCTTTTTTGGGAGGAAAAAATGTTTTTTCTAGACCAAAAAACAAAGAATTAGAAGCTAAAAAAGCTCATCAATATTTTATGAACCCAGAGTCGGATTTTATTACTTTGTTAAATGTTTTTAAAGAATATGAAGAAAATCATTTTAATAGTCAATGGGCAAGAGAAAATTTCTTGAATTACAAAGTATTAGAAGAAGCTCGAGATATTAAATTTCAACTCTTAAGGATTCTGGCTAGAAATAAAATAAAAGCTGAGGAAGGTGATAATAAGAAAAAAAATGATGATATAGAAAAAAGTATCGCCTCCGGTCTGGTTGCAAATATGATGACAAAAAAGTCTTCTATTTCTGGTGTCTATTATAATAAATTGGAAAACTATGACGGAAATGATTATTATATACACCCATCATCCAGTCTTTTTGCCTCATCTATGATGAAAGATTCACCCGATATTGTTACCTCAGTAAAAATGACCAAAACTTCCCGTCATTTTATTCAGGGATGCCAAAGAATAAAACCTGATTGGATAAAAGATATAGCCCCCCACCTGGTAACTTATGGCGAAAAAAGAGTTATTTTTGACAGAGAATTGGGCTCAATGGTAATTAAGAGAGATATGTATTTAAAAAATGGCAGAGACCTGGGATTGGAAAAAAATGAAGACCTGGAAGGAGAGGACTTGGAATTAATAACTAAAATATTTTTGAAAGAAATCGATAGAATATCAAATCCTCCCAAAATTCATCTAGAAAACGCAAAAAAAGTACGCAATATAATGGAATATGAAAATAGATATAAAATAAAACCAAAGAAAGACTATAATTTATATTATTTTTATCTTGAAAAATTAAATGGTAGAAAATGTACTTCTTTTAGGGATTTCGAAAGATACAAAGATGATTTAACCTTGAATTTGGAAGAATTTTTAGATCTAGATGTTTTGAAAAAAATAGAAAGTGATTATGAGAAAATATCAAATGAACTCGGATTTATAAATATAAAAATAAGAGATGTGCTGGAGGATGAAAATAATCCCTTTGATTCAGTATATATTAAAATTATTTATGACGATATTTTTAATAGTTTTAGAAATAAAACTATTAGAAGTTACGGATCAGAAAAAATTAGATTTGATTTTTTGAAAGAATCTTTAGAAGCTCAGGAAATGGTGTTAAGAGATCCATCTTTGCTAGAAAGTATAAATAAAACTTTCAATAAATATAAACATTATAAAAAGTATTTTGAAGAAGCTGAAAAATTCAATGGAATGTTAACTGAACAAGAAGGAAAAATTGATGCTGTAAAAATAAAAGATATTTATGGAAAATTAAGAAAAATAAGAAAAAAAGAAGATATAAGAACTTTGAATAGTATACTCTGGTCAATGTTAGGAAAAGTTGAATTTGTTTTGAGCAACAAGCAGGTTGTTGATTCAATACATAGGAAAGAAAAGGTGATAAGAAAATATGTAATTCAACCTCAAAAACCAGAAAACTTTGCCCAAGAAAAAAGCTTTTTTATAAAAAATATTTTGGAAAAAAAATCAGCTATAGATAAAATAATAGAAATATTAAGTGATAGAGATGGTGTCTCTTTGGATAGAAGAGATATAGCGGCTGAAATAATAAAAAAATCTTCCTCTGCGAAAACAGAATTAAGTAAAGTTCAAAGAGAAGCACAGGATTCAAAAGATGAGGATAGTTTTAAGAGTCTTGAAGGAAAATACAACAATGCATTTTCTGTATTCAAAAAGATAGTTGAAAGAAGAATGCCTCTACTAATACATGGTTTTAATGAAAATTGGATCGAAGATTTTGAATATTTAAATGCAGCTATCGAATATGAAATGAAAGAAAACCAAGATGCACAAGAATTTATAGCAGAAGGAATAATCTCAGAGGAAGAATTAATAAAAAAAATAAAAGAAAAAATCATAGAGGATATACCAAAATTAATTAAAATAGAATTGGTAAGAAATGACATAGACTATTATTTTGAAAAAACATTAGAAGAAATGATATAATAACCCCAATATCAAATAAATTACACAAACATGAAAACTATCATACTATTTGACATTGATGCAACACTAACGCCTCCTAGACAACCAATAAATAAAGAAATGACCGATATCTTGAGAAATCTCAATATTGACTTTGCAGTTGCAGCAGGAAGCCATATGGGGCTTCTACGCGACCAATTCTTTGTACCTTTTTATGAAAATGGTTACAGAGGAGAATTTGACGCTTTTATTAGCAACGGGACTATGCGCTACCATTGTAGCTACGGAGATGAAATGAAAGTCGAAGAGTCCTTTGCTTTTAATTTTAGAAAATATCTAGGAGAGGAAGATTATCAGGATATAATAAAGGCTCTTGAAGAAGTACTAGCAATGGAAGAATTCAAATTACCCCCAGAAATTGTAATCGCAGAAGAAAAAATAACTGATCGAACCTCTATGATCAATTTTATGCCTATGGGTAGAGTGCAATTAATGGGAGGAGAGGCCCAGGAAAATAGAGACAGATTTGTTGCTTTTTCTGAGTCAACTGGTTACCGTAAAAAAGTACAAAGTCATCTACAGAAAAGACTAGCAAATATAATTGAGGATAAAAAACTTCAGGTTTTACTTGGAGGGCAAACTTCTTTTGATCTAGTTATTGAAGGTTATGATAAATCTTACCCTATGTACACCCTAAAAGACGAGGGGTATGATAAAATTATCTTTGTCGGTGATGCTCTTTTCCCAGGTGGAAACGACTATGTAGTCCAGGAATATATCGATAAATGGCAAGGTAAAGGAGATTGTCCTTTTGAAGCAATCAAGACCGAAGGTTGGGAGAACACAATTGATATATTAAAAGAAAAGGGTTTTGTTGAAAATTTCTAATTTCTAAATTATAATATCTAATATCAATATAATTATAATATTAATAAAATAATAACTATGGCCGACATAATAAAAGAAAAAACCACCACGGGTTACGGAAAAAGAATTGGCAATGCCTTTTCTGGTATTGTTATAGGTTTAATACTGTTTTTTGCTTCTTTTGGAGTGCTTTTTTGGAACGAAGGAAAAATTGATATCTCCAACATAGCTAAAACAGCAACTGTAATTGATCCAACTACACAATTGGATGATTCTTTGAATGGTAAATTGATATCAGCTTATGGTGAATTTAAAACAGAAGAAAATATAGATGATGGCTTGTATTTAAACCCGAGTAACTATCTGGCTCTTGAAAGAAAAGTTGAAATGTACTCTTGGAAAGAAGAAGCAGAAAGTACTACCAAGGAAAATCTAGGCGGATCCGAAACGACTGAAACTACTTATACCTACAAAAAAGATTGGGTAGAAAATCCCCAGGATTCCAGCGACTTTAAAGAACCAACAGGCCACACTAACCCTACTCAAACTATAAAAAGCGAATTTTACAAAGCAAAAAATGCAAAAATTGGACAGTATAGCGTAGATTTACAAAGTGTAAAATTACCCGAATTTGATGATCTTGCATTATCAAACGAGATCATAAAAACAGATCCTGATATAATATTAAAAAATGGTTTTATTTACAAACCAATTAACAAAATAAACCCAGCCTTTGGACAAATTTATAATGTAGATGATCCTCAAGTAGGAGACCTAAGAATAAGTTATCGATATCTACCATCAGGTATAACAGGAACAATATTTGGAGCCCCACAAGGAAATCGAATATCTTCCTATACTGACACAAAAGGAAACACTTTGTTTAGAATATTTAGAACAACTCACGAATTAGCCGTAAACCAGATGCATACAGAATTTGTTACTTCCAGATGGATTTGGAGAATTGCAGGCTTTCTAATGATGTGGTTTGGTTTATCCTCTATAATGGGTATAATTGGCACCATTCTAGCAGTAGTCCCTTTCTTAGCTTCCATTGGAAGAGGATTGATAAGTGTTATAACATTTATAGTGGCTTTGATCTTTACCATTTTAACTATATTGGTTTCACAAATACTGCATAGTTGGATAGCTCTGCTTGTTTTGGCTATTTTAGCTATTGCGTCTATAATATTTTTACCAAAGCTTTTGAAAAACAGAAAAATAGCAAAGAAATAATAAAAATACTCTCCGAAATGGAGAGTGTTTTTATTTTATACTAAACCTACTTTTTTTCTCACCTCAATCATTTTCTCCCCTGCAATTGCGCGTGCTTTTTTGGCGCCTTTTTCTAGTATTTTTTGGATTTCATCTGGTTTTGCCAACCATTCTTTTCTTTTTGCTCGAAAGTCTGCAAAATGATCAGCAATGCCTTTGGCTAATTCTGTTTTTAGTTTTGCATTTTGCTCTTTGTAATTTGCTTTGTTGAAATCAGGAATAAATATCTCTCCAAGCCTGTAAAGATTTTCCAATCCAGCCTCATCTGCGGTAGCTTTTTTGATTTTGTCCATAATCACACCAGACTCATCTGAAAGAAAAATACATGATTTTTCACTATCTGATTTGCTCATTTTTTTATCTGGATGAGTCAATGACATTACCTTTGGAATATCAGTCAATTTTGGTTCAGGAGATTTAAATGTCTGTCCAAACCTGTTATTAAAAAGACGAGCAATCTCTCTAGATAACTCGATGTGCTGAACTTGATCTATCCCAACAGGAACAAGATCAGCATCATAAATAAGAATATCCGCAGCTTGCAAAACAGGGTAATTAAAAAGTCCCATGTTAATGTTTTTTTCCTGTTTTGCGCTCTTGTCTTTAAATTGTGTCATGCGTTCCAAAAAAGAAACTGGTGTTACACAGTTAAAATACCAGCATAACTCTGTATGCTCCGACAAGTCTGATTGTTGAAAAAATACACACTTATCTGGGTCCAAACCAAGAGCCAGAATACTTGTTGCTAAATCGATGATTTGGGATTTTTTTTCTTTTGGATCATAATCTTCTGTTAATGAATGCCAGTCTGCGATAAAAAAATAACAGTTATATTCTTCAATATATTTTTTCCAATTAACTAGCGTGCCTAAATAATTACCAATATGTAATTTACCCGATGGTTGGATTCCAGTAAGAATTGTTTTCATAATAGTTATGTTAAATGTTAAATGTAAAAACCATATTTTATATGTTAAAGCTTTAAAAAGATTTTATATTTAACATATGGTTTTGAGATTTGCCCCTCGGTCCTGAGCTCGGGGTCGAAGGAAAATATTAGATTTCAGATATCATAATAATTCTATCCCATTTTTAACCAAACATCAACTAAGTGAGTTGAATTATAAAATAACTAGAAATATTAGCCAAATTATGATAAGATTAACCAATGAAAATCACTAATCTCGAACAATCCATACTTTTTACCATTAGTTATTTTGATGTCTTTGAATATCCCCTAACTTCTTTTGAGATTTGGAGATATTTATTTGGTTTCAAATCCAGTCTTGATCAAGTGATTTTAAAACTTGATGAATTGATTGTTCTAGGAAAAATTGAAATGAAAAATGGTTTTTATTTTTTACCAGAAAGAAGCCATTTGGTAGATTTTAGGCAAAAAAAATATGACATTTCTGAAAAATTTTGGGGTAAAGCGGTCAGGGCCACCAAGATACTTTCTTATCTGTCTTTTATTAAATGTGTTTCTGTGGTAAATTCACTATCTTATTTCAACTGCGATTCCAAAAGCGATATAGATTTTTTGATTATTACCAAAAAAAATAAAATTTGGACTGCTAGGTTTCTTTCAACTGCTGTCCTCCATCTTTTTGGCATAAGAAGACATGGCAAAAAAATTTCAGGAAGAATATGTTTGAGCTTTTATATTTCAGAAGAAATGAAAAATATGAGCTATATAGCCAAAGATGGCCTGGGTTTTTTTGTAGCTTTTTGGATCGCACAAAACGCACCAATTCTTAGTTACAATCAAACTTTTGAAAAATTTCGTGCTGCCAATACTTGGATATATGATTTTTTACCTAATTCCGGTCACAATATCACGGATTATTATATAAATTTTAAACTTCCCTTAGGAGCTAAAAAAATCAGTAAATTGATTGAGTTTTTTTTGAAACCAGATTTTATTGAAAAGATATTAAAATCAATTCAATCAAAAAGAATTAAATTCAGCCAAAAAAAATGGGGCGAACCAAATAGTGTACTTTTTAATGACTTTATTTTGAAATTTCATCCAGAAGATTTTCGTCCTGGATACAAAAAAGAGATAAAAGAAAGATTAACTAAAAATAAATATATTTAGTATTTTCTAAATAGGTAGTATTGGCTTTAAAATACTATTTTTACTAGAAACCCTCACCTTACTGGAAATATCACGAATAATTATTCTCCCAGGTATTATATTTAATATTCTTTCGGCTGAAATAATTCTTATTTGATTGGACCAATTTTTTTTAACTACCATTGTGGTTACCATAAAGGCCGAAGTATCAAAAATAAAATCATCTAGATATCCTAATTTTTTATTGTTTTGTGTTGTAACCAAGCTTTTCAAAAAACAAATTTTCTTACTAAAAATTTCTTTAACTCTTATAACCTCATCAAAATTTATCAAATTATCTGAACTCAAAGTCAAAACCCCATCAAGATAAATATCTGTCACATCCTGAAACATTAATATTTTATTTTTTTCACCAAAATATCTTCTTTTTATCTCAACGCCTAAAACTTTTCCATTATCAGGATCAACTATAACATCTTTAATAAAACCGATTTTTTTAGAAGTAATAGATTCTATGATTGGAAGTCCTATCAGCTTTTTGGCATGAATTAGCATTTTAATTTATTCTATTTCAATTTTATATAAAAAAATCTTTCCAAATTACCTTTATCCCCCTTGATAGCAGAGTCTTTTTCATTTAATATTTCAAATTGGTTTTGAGCACACCATTCTCGAAATTGAACAAATATTTTCTGACGAATATCGTCATCTTTTATAATACCTTTAAATTTATCAGCTAATTCTTTTTCTACTTCAAACTGAGGTTTAAAAAGAGCTATAATTTTTGACTCAGGTTTTAATATGATTTTTTCCATCTCATAAATCTTTTTCAAAATTCGCTTCACTGAAACAAAAGAAACATCAATCATAACCAGATCTACTTTTTCTGGGAAAGAATTAATATCTCTAAAATTTGTTTTTTCCATTACTACCACTCTTTGATCATTTCTGAGCTTCCAATCAAGTTGCCCAGTACCAACATCAATAGCATAAACTTTTTTAGCGCCGTTCTGTAAGGCATAATCAGTAAACCCCCCTGTAGAAGAACCAATATCGGCTATTATTTTTTCCTTGAAATCAATTTCAAAATCTTCCTTGGCTCCTTTCATTTTATAAGCACCTCTACCAACATATGGGTCTTGTTCCAAGGCTTCTATTTTTGCGTCTTCTTTATATTTCATCCCTGGTTTTATTTCTATTCTATCTCCAACCTTAATCTTACCAGCCATAATCAAACGCTGGGCTTTTTCTCTGCTTTCAGCCAATCCTTTATTGTGAACCAATATATCAAGTCGTTTTTCCATAATAATATTATAACACATTTAGGTATAAAGATTAAATCTTTACAAAAATCAAATAAAAAAATAAGCTTAATATACGGTGTTTTGCAACTTAACATTAGAAAAAAGGAGGAAAAAAGAAATGAGTCAAGAAGTGGATCTTTCAGTTGTCAGTTTGAGTCTTGGAAATAGAGAAGGAGATCATCAATATATTGGCGATTTTTTTGGGAAAAAAGTCTACATAGCCCGAATTGGAACAAATGGAAATATTTATTTACTCAAAGATATGATCAAATTTTTTAACGACCTTCCACCGGGTAAAATCACCAAAAGCCACAATTTTATCAAAGATTTTGATATTCCTCGCGTTCCAGACACACTTGGTCTTGGAGGAACCACTATATATCTTTGGAAGGGCAAAACCTTTAAAGAAGGGGTTTTATTGAGAGATATATCTTACCGAATACCAATGCTTGACGGTTATTTGATAAAAATGTCACTTGAGTACATGGTAACCAAAGAGATTATCTCAAGAGGATTTTTAAGTGGTAAAAAAGTTCTTCTTACCTCCGCTGTAGATAGAGAAGGAATGGCTTTGGCACTTGTTGAAGGTAAAAGCATCGGAACAGTTGGAGATGTTATCTATGGAGACCTGATGTATTTACTGGGAATAGGTGTTCCAATTTATAATATCAAAGTATTAAACTTTATCACTCAGCTCCTATACCCAATCGCCCACAATATGTCTATAAGCTTTTTTTATCCTCAAGGAGAAAAACAAAAAGAAAGGGTAGTAAAGTGGGAAAAATGGCAAAACTGGGCCAATTGCATAGCTGGAGATTTCCACCAAATGTTTACTCCACTCATTAAAGATTTAACGGGTAAAATCATTCTTACCAACACCACCACCTCAAAAGAAGTAGAGGAGTTAAAATCAAGAGGTTTGAACACTCTTATAACCACTACTCCAGATTTTGACGGAAGAAGTTTTGGCACCAATGTCATCGAAGCTCTTTTTGTTGCTTTGGGAGCAAAACCACTAAATATCAATGATTACAGAAATATGGTAATCAATCTTGGATGGAGAGCCCAACCAAGATTTTTCAATAAAATATTCCAATAAAAAACCGGCTTTTAGCCGGATTTTTTTAATCAATCTCATCTAATATTTCTTCAGGTCTATCTTTCAGACTACCCTCGTATGAACTTTTTTCAAATTTGAAAATCTTTTTAAATAAATTAATTATTTTTTTAAACATATTATTTTTTTAATTTCTTAATTTATTATTTTTTATCCTCTATGCTCTTTCGACATATTCACCAGTAGTGGTATTTATACGAATATTATCTCCTTCATTAATAAAAGATGGGACTTGAAGTTTATATCCTGTTTCAGTGATTGCTTGTTTTTTCACATCTGAAGCTGTAGCGGCTTTTATACCCGGTTCTGTCTCTGTAATTTTCAAAACCACTTTAGCAGCCAAACCAATACTAATAGGCGTACCGTTGAAAAAGAAAAGCTCCACCCCATCTCCTTCTTTCATAAAATAACCCTTATCCCCAACAATATCTTCTGATAATTCGAATTGTTCAAAGTTTTCATTATCCATAAAGGCAAATTCTTTACCGTTTTTATACAAAAATTGAACTTTTCTTTTGTCGATTGAGGCGGATATAATATTATCTCTATCACGAAAAACATTTTCAAAAACATTACCAGTAATGAGATTGCGAAGGCGAGTAGTCATATATCCCTTACTTTGACTTGAACGAGAAAAGCTAGCACTAATCACTTCATGTGGTACGCCGTTGTATTCAATCTTAACTCCTGGTTTTAAATCGGTCATATTCATGCGTCTAAATTTTACTTCAGCTTTCTCGCCCAAGATTTAAAAAATCTTGTTCGCTCCAGCCTTCGTAAAATTTCTCCTTTAAGAAAAAATCTTTAAAATCCCGAATAGCCCGAGGGACTACCAATATTATATCGAATAGATTTTTTCTTCTTTTATTTTATTTATTCACAAATGGAAGTAAGGCCAGATGCCTAGCTCGCTTTATTGCTTGAGAGATTCTTTTTTGATGAAAAGCACAAGCATTAGTTCTTCTTCTGCCTTCGATTTTACCAAAAAAAGACATGTATTTTTTCAAGCTTTCTACCTGTTTGTAGTCTACTTCTTTGATATTTTTTGAACAAAAAACACAGATTTTATTTTTCATGCGTCCAAATTTCCGGTTATTTTATTTATTATTATATCGTGGCATAGCCACACCAAATCCTTGAGATTTGCCCCTCGGTCCTGAGCTCAGGGTCGAAGGAAGATTTAAATTTTGAGATTTCTAAAATTCCACTGGAATTTTAGAATGGTATATCGTCTAGATTTACTTCTCCGCCACCCATAACCATATCATCAATCGGACTAGGAGCTGCCATCATATCTTGGTCCATGGCTGGGCTAGAATTCATTCCACTATTTACTGCGCCTACTTGATTTGGAGTAAAACCTTCCTTTGGTCTATCCAAAACTAACATATTTTCAGCTACTATTTCAGTTTTTTGTCTTCTCACCCCATCTTGACCTTCCCATTGTCTAGTTTGCAATCTTCCTTCGATATAAACCTTTCTTCCTTTTGATAGTATTTGACCACAGATCTCAGCCAATTTACCCCAAGTAACTACATCATGAAATTCTACACTGTCCTTTTTTTCTCCTGTTGCTTGATCAATATAAGATCTATTTGTAGCTACCCCAAAAGAAGCAACTGCACTGCCGTTTGGCGTATATCTCAATTCTGGATCCCGAGTTAGGTTACCAATAATTGTTGCGCGATTTAAACTCAACATATCAACTCCTTTCTAAAAAACCTATTAATATAACTTAATTTTTTATTATACTTCTTCGTCTTTCAAAAGCTGCGCCAATTTATCTTCTAGTTGTTTTTTTCTCTCATCTTCTGTCATTTTTTTAGCTGTTTTTCTTTCAACCTCAGGTTCTTTTTCTTCTTTTATTTCAACTTTTTCTTTTATATCTTCCTCTTTTTTATTTTTTTCTGGTTTCTTTTCTTCCTCAACCTCCTTTTTTTCTTGAACTTCTTTTTCTTCTTCTATTTTTTCAGTAACTTTTTCTTTTGCATCTTCTATCTGTTCGCCTTGGTAGGATTCTTGACCCTCATTAGCCTGTTCTCCAATCTCTTGCACACTTACCACTGACTCTTCGGGTTCGTTTGCTATTTCATCTGCTATATCTTCAATTAATTCTTCTTTAATTGAGGTTGTTTTCTTGTTTTCTTGTTTTCTTGGTTTACTATTTTCTTGAAACTTACCCTTGCTTTCTTCTAATTCAAAGAAAGGAGAGTCTTCTATGAAATCAACCAAAAGATAACGAATTATTTTTTCATTAAATAGAAGTTCGTGGTTTATTGTTTCTATTTTGGATGGGTCTATCTCAAAAATCAAAATAAAGTAATAACCAAAACTATTTTTGGCTATCTTATAAACTAGCTTTCTTTTCCCCCAATAGTGCTCTTTTTCTATTTTTGCTCCATGAGTTTCAAATAATTTTCGAATATCCTGAGCAATATTTTTTGCTTTATCCTCAGTGAAGTTTTCACCGACAATAAAAGTAATCTCGTACTTTTTCATTCTTTCTCCTTATGGTCTGTGCCTCACTTTTTATTTCAAAGCAAGGAAGGTTATTTTTCTAATTTTTGTTATTTTAACATAAAAAAACTGATAATTCAACAACTTTTATAAAAATATATACAACTAACCCCTCCCTAGATTTTTTAATGCTGCTTTGAGTTTTTTATCAGCATCTTGTATATCTGGATCTATCATTTTTATGGCCGTTCTAGCTTCTACTGCATTATAGCCAAGTTGAATTAGCGCTTCATATACATCAAGATTTGTATGCGAACCAACATCGGCTGATTTGGTTCCTATTGGGCGAATATCACCTATTGTTATTTTATTTTTTAATTCAAGCACAATTCTCTCGGCTGTTTTTTTACCAATTCCTGAAATATTTGTGAGTATATCGGGATTATTTGCAATCACTGCTTCGCGAATATCTCCAAGGGAAGCTGCATTCAAAACATTGAGTGCTACTTTTGGACCGATACCAGATATGGAAAGTAGTAATTCAAAAAATTCTTGTTCATCATAAATATTAAAGCCATAAAGAGACTGGCTACTCTCTGTTATATGATGATAAATGTAAAGAGAGGTACTATCTCCAATTCTAACATCATTAATAATATTAACTGAAACAAAAACCTTATACCCAACTCCTTGATTTTCAATAATAATCCAATTTTCTTTTTTTAGCAGAACACTGCCATGTAGATAAGCTATCATAAATTTATTATAACACAATATTATTAGTGTGATATAATGTTTTTAAATTAAAATAATGCTAAATCCCAAATCATAATAACCAATGACCAACCAAACTCTAAATCATAATGATCAAAAATTAGGATTTTAGATTTTGGGTTTGACTGGGTATTGGAGTTTGGGCATTGGGATTTTTTACATAAAACATTTTAATCAATTTTAAAAAATAAAAAAATGCAAAAAACTAATCATCCCTTAGTCCTAATAATCCTTGACGGATTTGGTATAAGATCCGAAAAAGAAGGTAACGCCATTGCTTTGGCTCAAAAGCCAAATTTTGATTTTTTTGTTAAAAATTTTCCCAAAACAGCCCTTTCTCACTCCGGTCTTGCGGTAGGGCTTCCCATTGGAGTAACAGGAAACAGTGAGGTTGGTCATAAAAGCATAGGTTCTGGAAGGATTTCTCTCCAAACTATGCAGGCTATACGCGATGCCCTAACTTATGGCCAATTTTTTAATAATCCAGCTTTCAAAGAATCAATTGATTATGCCAAAAAAAACAATTCCAAACTTCATTTAATAGGAATGCTTTCAGATGCAGGTGGTCATTCTCATATAGATCATCTTTTTGGTATTTTTCGTTTTTTAATTTCTCATAATTTTAAAGAAAATATATTTTTTCATTTTTTTACCGATGGAAGAGATGTCCCGCCTAAATCAGCAAAAAAATATATAAGTATGTTAAAAAATACCTTGGTAAACTCGGGGCTAAAAGCCCATATTGCATCTATCGGTGGTAGATATTTTGGTATGGACAGAGGAGAAAATTGGGATAGAATAGAAAAACACTACAAGGCCATGTTAGGTTTATCTGAAAATAAAATACCAGAGGATGAAATTGAAAAATATATTGATGAATCATATAAAAAAGATATTACGGATGAATTTTTGGAACCAGTAGTAATAATCGATAAAGAAAACAAAAATATAGGCTCAATTGAAGATGGAGATGCTATAATATTTTTTAATTTTCGACCTGATAGAATGAGACAACTTGTCCAATGTTTTTTTGACAAAGATTTTCCTCATTTTGAAAGAAATTCTATTAATGGAGTACAAACTACCTATTTTAAAAACCTGAGAGGTACATCTTTAACCGAATATGAAACAGACTCTGAACAAAAAAATATAGCTGTAGCTTTTGCCGAAACAAAATTGGATAATACTTTAGCCAAAGTATTATCAGACCAAGGTCTGACTCAGCTTCATATTACCGAAACAGAAAAAAGAGCACACATAACCTACTTTCTTAATGGGGGATATGAAAACAAATTCCCTGGAGAAGAACATATTATTGTACCATCACCAAAGGTTAAAACCTATGACCTAAAACCAGAAATGTCCTCCAAGGAAATAACAGACATCTTGATAGATAATCTCAGAAATAAAAAATATGATTTTTATGCTGTAAATTTTGCTAATACCGACATGGTTGGACACACTGGAAAATTAGAGGCCGGGATAAAGGCAGTAGAATCTGTTGATTTTGAGCTTGGTCGCATTTATCAAGAGATAGAGCGCCAAGATGGCTTTATGATAATAACAAGTGACCATGGAAATATTGAAGAAATGATTAATCATGAGACAAAAGAAATAGATACTGAACACAATATTTATCCTGCGCCATTTTTATTGGTTTCTCCAAAATTGAAAAAATCAGAAATATCAAACATAACTATTGAGGAATTGGCCAAAAATCCAACTGGAACATTGGCTGATATAATGCCAACTATTCTAGATCTTTATGGAATGGAAATGCCGGAAATAGAACTTTATGGAGAGAGCAAGGGGAGCTCGTTACTGGGAAGACTAAAATGATGGGGGCTTGTGGGATACTTGGGGTTAGTGTGATTTGCAGGATATAATCCCCACCAATCCTACTCATCCCATTATTCCTACTAATCCTAATATATTTTCTCCTTAAATCCGCTCGCCCCGCAACCATACGCATGAGTAATCGCAATGGCTAGCGCGTCTGCCATATCATCCGGCTTTGGGATCTCTTTGAGTTTTAGAATGTTTTTGACCATCATTTGAACTTGTTTTTTTTCGGCCTTTCCATAACCAGTAAGACCTTGTTTTACTTGGAGAGGAGTATATTCAAAGATTGGAAGTTTATGCTGCTGAGCGACAAGCAGGTATATTCCACGGGCTTCTCCAACTGTCATTGCAGTTTTGATATTGTTTATAAAAAATAGTTTCTCAATTGCAAAGACATCCGGCTTGGTTTGTTTAATTATTTTTTGTAATTCACTATAAATATGCGCCAATCTTTTGGCTTGGTTTTGTTTGGCAGGAGTCAAAATGCACCCGCATCCTTCGGTTTTAAACTTTCCACCTTCGAATGTTATAACCCCCCAGCCAGTTGTGGCCGTACCGGGGTCAATGCCTAAAATCTTCAAATTACCTCCTTAAAATCAAATAATAAAAAGTAATTTGTCCCGAGTATTCCCGAGGGACCTCATTATTATAGCAGATTTAATAAAAAAACAGACCTCATAAAATAAGATCCATTTTTTCTTTTGCTAAACAGCACCGCAGAACACCCGAGCCGAACTTCGAGTTAACATTGTCGACATTGTCGTTGTCGAGCTTGAGCTTGCCCTCGTTCAGGTTGAGGTAGGGAGCCTTGTAGAAATCGGAGTCGCCGTTCGGAGATTTTTGCCTGCGTCCATCTGTAGATCACCGAATCTTAACACATTAGGTTAATCATCTGAATTTTATTTGGGTTCTTTTAAAACCACCAGACGCAGACAAGTAGTGTTTAACAATGTTTACCTAATTCTCTTGAACGCTATTACCATCCGTAAACGGCAATATTCTGTCAATTTTATAGAATCAGATAGCTCGGCAACTTTAATCCGTAAACTAAAGTTTATTAACCTTGCTATCTCTATTTTAGCATAAAAAAAGCGGCTCGTGAAGCGTGAGCCGCCTGGATTGCGTTGTGAAAAAAAATTCGAGTGCCCGAGATACCGAGAAGCCAAAGCTCCGAAGTACCAAGGGTTCCGAGGAACCAAGCACTACCGCAGAACACCCGAGCCGAACCTCGAGTCAACATAGCCGACATGGCCGCTGCCGATCCCGAGCCTGCCCCCGCCCAGGTCGAGGCAGGGAGCCTCGTAGAAAACGGAGTCGCCGTACGGAGCAACTTCGTAGTCGGCGAGGTCAATGTAGGGCTTGTCCTTGCCGTTCATCTGCTCCACATAATCGGGAATGATGACGGCGAGAAGTTGGATGCCCTCGAATGCCATACCGGTGTCGCCTTCGTGAAACATCTTTCTGGAGTCTCTGACGCACTTGCCCTGATAGTCGCCCGTTCCGAGAATGACTTTCCTCCAGAAGAAACCCGTCTCACGCGGTTTGGCTTCGGGGCGGAGTCTCATCCACTTTTCCTTGAACTTGACGTATTCGGATTGAGCGTTCTTCTTGTGAACGAGCTTGGCGTATTCCCACGAATTTTCGCCTGATGCGAGTGGGTCGGCCTTGCCGTTGACATCTCCGAATCCGTAGAAAAGGCAAGCGCCGATGAAGCCATCTTGCTTGTCCTTCTCCGTGAGTTCGGGAGCATCGAGAATTGAGCCGAAGGCCTCTTCGGGAATACCGAGCTTGCCTTTCTCATTGGCCTCTTTCCAGCGCTTAATCTGGACTTCACTGGAAGGGATGGATAGGTCAACCACTCTGACGGCGACCGCACCGATGTGAATCTCCTTCTTCTCAAGTATTGCCTGAAGGATATCGGCGTATTCTCCCGCTTGTTTTTCGCCGTTATCCTCAGCATTCACGATGTTCTTCTGAATGCCTGTTTGCAACTTCAGAATCCTTGCTAAAGTCTTGTCGCTAGCATTACCCATACTAGCACCTCCTATAAGTTTTAGGTTTTTTGTCCGTTTCCCACGGATTTATCTCCCCTGAATATATTCCAGATGGGAGTTAATAGCGTATTTTGAAAGGACATCCTCTGTCATACAATTATACTACCATTCTACCATATCCGCAAGCAAAAGTCAATGATATTATAGCTTAACATTGCTGTTTTTGTTATTTTGTAATAGTATCAGTTTGACCCTAAATCGGGGTTTTTCTGTGCCTTTATAATACCACGGTTTTAGTTTGTTTGACAGACTTCTTCTTTCTGCGGTTCTTTCAAGGATTTTATCCATCCGCCAAACATCTTACCAATTCCTGCAATATGGTTCTGCAATTCCGTATTCTTGTTATTATCTATGATTTGCAGTTCCTTTAACAGGCGGATGAATATTTTAAGAATGTCTAGTTTGTCGCTACCTTCTTCTACCATTGGCAGTTTCTTGTCTTTGGGTAGAGTGCTGGCCTTGAGTACCAGCTCCAGCATATCAATGATATACCTTTCGCACTTCTCCCCTAAAGTGTATCTGTCTTTTTTGGGAAAAAGGTTTTTGTAGCTGTAATAAACTTTGTACAGTTCTACCATGCTTTTGATAATCGGTACATTGTTTTGGTCATCTAAAAATGTCATATGAAATCGTTTAATAATATTTTCAAACTAATCACTCTAGGTAATCTCTTTTTGTGTTGGGACAAATTTAAGAAAGGCGGAAAGCTCAAGAAAAAAGATGTACAGCTATTTGAATTAAACCTGGAAGATAATATCGTTCAACTCTATGAAGATATTCGGGATAAAAAATACAAGCATCTACCCTACGAAAAGTTCTATATCTATGACCCAAAGTTCCGAATCATTAACAAGGCCTCGGTCAGAGATAGAATCTTGCACCACCTGATATTTCGCATCCTCTACGCCGCCTACAATCCTATCTTTATATTTCATTCCTACTCCTCTAGGATTGGGAAAAGTACCCACAAAGGAATTGAAGACCTCTACAAAGCACTGGGGGAAGTGAGTAAAAATCATTCCCAAAAATGCTATATTCTAAAATGTGATATTAGAAAGTTTTACGCTTCTATTGACCATCAGGTTCTGCTGGATATATTGGGCAAGAGAATAAAGGACGAGGATTTTCTCTGGTTGTTAAAAGAAGTTATCGGCAGTTTTACATCAGAGCTATCGCCCAACATTATGGATTGCTTCAAAGGTGTTCCAATTGGGAATTTAACCTCTCAAATACTGGCCAATGTCTATCTCAATGAATTTGACCAGTTTGTAAAACACAAGTTGAAAGTAAAACACTATTTGAGATATGCGGATGATTTTGTAATTATTCACAAAGACGAAGAATACCTTAATGATCTAGTTGAACCTATTAAAGAATTTCTTGGTAAAAAGCTGAAGCTAGAATTGCACGCTGGAAAAGCAAGTATTAAAAAATACAGACGAGGCGTGGACTTCTTGGGCTATATTCTTTTCTCTCATCATAGCCTCATTAGAACCAAAACCAAACAAAGAATGCTAAAAAACATAAGAGATAAGATTCAATGCTTTAATAACGGAAGAATCGAGAAAGAAAGTCTGAATCAAACTATTCAATCTTATTTGGGAATATTGCCCCACTGCGATTCACACAAACTAAAACAAGACTTGTTAAATAAAGTCTGAGCGGAGATCGACCCGAGGCTACTCTATCGAGAGAGAGGGGGGGAGAGAGTAAAGCCGAGAGACATAGTTATTATTTTATTAAATTCATTAAAAATATGTGCTAAGCACACCGCTTGGTTTTGTTTGGCAGGAGTCAAAATACACCCGCATCCTTCGGTTTTAAACTTTCCACCTTCGAATGTTATAACCCCCCAGCCAGTTGTGGCCGTACCGGGGTCAATGCCTAAAATACGCATCATTTTAGTCTAGGTTTTTATAAGTGCTGGCATTCTTTTTATCAATATCAATAATTTTTATATTTTCGCCTTCCATGGTAAAGACTATCCTAAATTTTCCTTTCCTAACACGATAGCAATTCTCATGATCTACTAGTTTTTTTAAATTTAGATCACAAAAATCCCGAGCAAAAATCAAGTCCAAAGCGCTATCTATAATTATTTTTTCTTTTAAATTAATTTTTTTTAGAAACTTTTCTATTCTGTTCATGCTTTTTTATATCTTTTTTTAGCGCCCTTGAAAGCTCCTTGGCATCCATTGAACCACCATCCCGTTCAGCATTAAAAACATTAACCCAACCAAATTCAATTGGACGTAAAATAATTTCCCCATCATCATTAATAACAGCCTCAAATTCTTTTGCCTTTAAGGCATCACGCCATTTTTTGGGAATAGTAACTTGACCAGTCCCAAATAATTTTAAAGTAGTGTGTCCTTGCATATTTATATAAATTATTTATATTATATAAATTATATAATTTATATAAATGCGTGTCAAAAAATTACTCCATATTTGTCCAAACGTTTTCCGTATCGTCATAATCATCGAGAAGCTCAAGAAGGCGCATCGCTTTTTCCGCATCTTCGTCACTGATTTTCACGGTATTTTTTGGATCCATGATTAATTCCATTTTTTCTATTTTAAATCCTTTAATTTCCAATTCTTTCGCAACAGCCGCCAATTCTTTTGGCTTTGTATAAACACTTAAAGCATCGCTTAATTCTTCTATGTCTAACACTCCACCAACATCCATCACATTCATAATCGCTTCGTCTTTATTTTGGAAATTGGAAATTGGAAATTGGAAATTTATCTCAATGTATCCTTTTTGTTCAAAATTCCAAGCCACACTTCCTGGCGCTCCAACTATTCCTCCATTTTTACTAAATATATGCTTTATTTCAGAAGCAGTGCGATTTTTATTATCAGTCAAGCAATCTACAATAATATCAATATTGCCCGGTCCCTTTGCTTCATAGCTAACAGGAATCATAGCTGCTCCGCCACCAGCCCCCGTCCCTTTAGCAATAGCGCGCTCGATACCGTCTTTTGGCATACTGGCAGCTTTTGCTTTATCTACTGCAATGCGGAGCTTGAAATTCATAGTAGGATCACCACCACCCTCGCGAGCCGCAGTAGTAATAGTACGCGCTAATTTTGTAAAAATATTGGCTTTCTTCTTATCCTGAGCGCCTTTACGCGCTTGGATATTGTGCCATTTTGAGTGTCCGGACATGGTTTTGATTACTAATGATTATTGCCTTTTATTATATTCTAAACCTAAAAAACATTTTTTTCAATCTATTTGTCCGGAATTTTTAATTTTTAATTTTTAATTTTGTAAATAAATCTTAGCGAATTAATTTTTAAAAATTAGAATTTAAAACATTATTTAAAAATTACAAAATTACAAAATTTAAAAATTATTTGCACCCTTTTCCGCAACTAATCTCCCACTCTCCACCTTCAAAAACCTCCACTTCCACTGTTCCGTTTTTATCTGTTCGCAAGACTCGGCTACCAACCGCAGCCAAACGATCAAGAGCATCCTGTGTTGGATGCCCAAAAGAATTTCCTTCACCAACCGAGATGACCGAAACTAGAGGGCTGACCTTATCCAGAAATTCCTGCGAAGATGAGTAACGTGAGCCATGATGTCCGACTTTTAGGAATTCACTTTCTAGGTTTTCGCTCAAAATCTTTGCTTCAACATCTTCTGTTGCATCTCCGGTAAAAAGAAAATCAATATCACGATAACTAAGTTTGAAAACAAGGGAAGTATTGTTGAGATTTTCTTCCTCAAGCTCTAGCGAAAAAGGATAAATGAATTCTATTTTCAGATCTTCTCCCAATGTAATCGCATCGTCTTTTAAAACACTTTTTTCTTTTTCCGTCATACCATTAAAATAGATCATATTCCCGGGTTCATTTTTAATACTCGGCTCCAAAACTAGATCCACCCGATAACGCGCCAAAACATCGTAAAGCCCCAAAACATGATCGTCATGTGGGTGAGTAAGCACAACTATATCAAGATGACGATCCCAAAAAGGTAGTGCCTCTCCGAGCCTTTCAATAACCACACTATCGGGCCCACCATCAATCAGAATGTCTTTTCCTTCTGGAGTACGGATAAGAATCGAGTCCCCTTGGCCAATATCAAAAAAATAGACCTTGAGACTCCCGGTTTGCGCTTTGGAAAACTCAACTGAAACAAAAAATGCCAGCACTACAACTGACATAAAAACCAATAAGTATATTTTTAGTTTTTTCATTTTTATCCCAATATCCTCCCCATCAATTCATTCACATATCCCATATCTCCATCCCCTGTGATCACTATATCAAAGTTTTCTAGATATTTTTGCCTGTTCTCGTCAATTTTTTCATTCAGAAAGCCGATGCGGATTATCTCGTCAAAATCAAAACCTTCCACCATGCCATTATCATCAACCCCATCACCTAAGAGAACCACATTTTTACGATCTTTTATTTGATCAAAAACCGGATATTCTTTGACTGCTACCTCAGATTTATTTAGAACATGAATTGTTGGTTCTTGAACAGATACCGCCTTTCCATTTTCATCCCATTCAAAAATATTTGTAATAATGTGGATATTTTCACTCATCATACCTTCTTTTTCTAAAATCATCGGGGTAGTATTGCCAACTCCGTTTGAAGAAATTATTAAAAGTGGAATGCCATTTTGATTTAAATCTCGTAAAAAATCCCTCACCCCATCACGAAATTGGATTTTACCACTACTTACTATATCCTCTAGATCTTTTTTCTCAAGGCCACACTCGATGAGGAGCGCAAAATGCTTATTCCACCATTCTTGCATTCTCTGTTTTCTGTATTCAAATGGTTTTGAAAGATCAATCTCATCAGGGTGATATTCGTCAAATAACGCGTGTGCTCTATCAGCATAATCAGGCGTCAGATGCTTTCCATCGCGAAGCAGGGAAATAACCGAACGAAACCCTTCTTTGCCCATAAAAGCCTTCGTTAGCGTTTTATCGAAATCTGCTAGAACATGAATACTATTCAAACCACCCTCTTTGAACCTAGCTATTTTTTGCTCCAAAAGCTCTGGATTTGAAATCAAAACCTCAGATTTTTTGGATTCAAATTTTTCTTTTTCCATTTTATAATTATTAAATTATTTTTTTACTTCTTTTTTTAAAGCCTTTGATAAAAACAAAGACCTTTTTTCAAAACCACTCTTGAGATAAAAATCAATTGCCTTTGTATTGGCTATTAAAGCATTAAAACCTATGGTATCGCAATTTAATTTTCTATAATGCTTTTCAAACTTTTCCAATAATTCTTTTCCAATTCCTTGGGAGCGATATTTTTCTTTTAGATAAAGCTCATCAATATAGCCTCTTTTTAAAGGATGCATTTCAATATTCTTTTTATCTTGAAGAACATAACCAACTGCATAGCCAATAATGTCTTTTTCTGATTTTACCAAAAAAAACCTCCCTTACCTTTATTTTCTTTTACGGAGTTCAAAAGAAAATTAAGTTGTTTTTTACCATAATTTTTTTCAAGTTTAAAAACATTCCAAGTATCAATCTGGATTAAATATTTCTGAAAATCTTCGATCATCTCTGCAGTTTCTTTTTTGTATTTTTCGTTGTAATTAATTATCTTATAGTTCATAAATTGATTTTAATATAAAAAACCGATTTTCACAAATCGGTTTCAGAAGACATAAAAAAACATTCTCTATTTTCAAGATAAAATATATCATCAGCTGCGGAAATAAGATAAATAAAATCAAATTCTTCTGTTTTTTTATCAATATTCATCAAAAAAATAGTACTTTCTACCAAATCTCTTTCTTTGAAAAAGCCTTCTTGCTTATTACTTCGACAAATAATATCTTTATTAATATTGTCCAATAATGATACCAAGAGAAAATAAGATAACTCAAACCTGTCAAAATAACTGGTATTTTCTAAAAAAATAGGTAAACTCAATTGATAAGGCATGGGTTTTCTGTTTAATATTTCTTGACTGATTTCCAATCTTGAAATTGGATCAAACTCTTCAAAATGGATATAGGATTTTTCATAAAAAGATAAAAGTCTAATAGCTGGTTCTAGTAATGAAGTGAGAATGGATCTTCCACAAGATATCCCTCCGCGATCCCAGAATCTCCAAATACTTCTAAGACCAAAAAGTATCAATTCTATATTATCCAATTCTTTGATTGATCTTTTTTTCTTTTCCATACGAAAAACCTCCTTTTTAAAGAACTATAAAAATTTTAGCAAAAAAATTGATAAAATGATATAATTTCAATATGCAAAATATAAAAGAAATCGAAAAATGGGTAAGCAAACACGGTTTACCAAGGTTTCGAGCCAAACAAATATATCAAGCGATTACAAAAAAGCTTATCTCTGATTGGATAATAGGGGCTCAATTTATTGCGGCCGAATTACCAAATGAACTACGAAAAATATTACAAAAGGAATTGCCAATTTCAACATTGAAGGTAAAAGATATTTTACCCAAAATAGATTTGATAAATCAAACCCCTACAGATGCCCCAACCATCAAAATAGCTTTTCTGACCCATGACAATCTTATTATCGAATCCGTCCTCATGCGCCATGAGGGTGGTCGCAATACTGTTTGTGTTTCTACCCAAGTAGGATGTCCCATGAAATGTGCTTTTTGCGCCACAGGAAAGCTAGGTTTTACTCGCAATTTAACTGCCGAAGAGATAGTTGATCAGGTTTTAGAATTTGCAAGATTGTTAAAAGAAATCCAAAAACCTAATGAAGCTAAAAGCCAAAAACTAAAAGCTAGTATAACCAACATCGTCTTTATGGGTATGGGCGAACCGTTTGCAAATTATAAAAATGTAATAGAGGCCATTAGAATCCTGAATGACAAAAACGGATTCAATCTTGGGCATCGCCATATGACAGTTTCAACCTCAGGAATAGTGCCAGGAATTTTGAAATTCGCTGACGAAGAGATTCAAGTGAATTTAGCCATCTCACTCCATGCACCAAATAATGAGATTCGTGGTAAAATAATGCCAGTTAATAAAAAATATCCGCTCGAGAAATTATTACCAGCGGTTTCAGGATACATGAGAAAAACCAATCGCAAAGTATTCTTTGAATATATATTACTCAAGGGAATTAACGATTCAGATGAGAATATTAAAGAATTAATTTCTCTTCTGAAAAAATATTTTGGCAACCAAATGCAATTAGTTCACATAAACTTAATAGAATTTAATGAGATTCCAAATCATCCCACAAATCTCACAAACCCCAATAATTCTACATTCATATCCCCTGATCACAAAACTACCCGTCATATCTTTGACCTATTACAAAAAAACAAGATCCTCGCGACTGTTCGTTATCGCTTCGGCGACGACATTAACGCCGCCTGTGGACAATTGGCAGGAAAGAATTAGTCTTTTATTTTGAAGCGATAACTATAATTTTATCTTCTTCTTTTAGGTTTATTTTATCGCTCTTTTTAGGATTCAAAACTACCCCATAGTTTTTATTGGGATTATTTTTTTCTGCGTTAATTCTATACCCTATAGCAGTTTGGTTTTTTCTAAAAGCTGATTCTAATACTGTATAAAAATCCAGATCTATATTTATTTTGATATAATCAGCTGCTTTTTCTAAATATATCTCCGATCCTTCTGCATCAAAAAGATCATCAAGAACTTTTTTGATTGATTTATTTTCACTAAGTTGAGTTACCACTAGTGAGGTTAGTTTTTCGGAAATAATATAATCATCGGCTTTCGATACTTCAGCCAATCTCTTATTTTTTTCTGACAATATTTCACTTACTATTCGTAAATGTTTATTTCTTTGTTCCCCAATGTTTCTCAAATGAAGAAGCGAGATCAATGTTTTTGCTTCCGCTTTTCTAAATTCTAAATGATCGTAACTTAAAATAATTATATGATCAAAAGAGGTAATATTTAAATCTTCTAAAGTCTTTCTATTTGTGGTGTCTCCCTTGATTATTTTTATTTCTTGATTCAGATCTTTTTCTTTTAATTTTTCTATATCTTCTTTTGTTTTATCTTGTTCGCTAAGAATAGTAGTTATTGATCCTTCATACAAATAATTACTAAGTTTTTCTATTATTTTTGATCCTTTCTCATTCCAACCTAGAATCAAGGTTTTTTCTTGTGGATTTTTTGAAATTGCTTTTTCGCGGATATTTTCATTATTTATTTCAAGATTTTGTATAGTATCAAGAACGATTGTACTGTCATCATCTGCTATAAATATTAATTCCTCTCCTTCTTGAAATAATCTGTCTTTTTGTGGGTTGAGGGTAACATTACCTTCTTTATCTTTTATCCCAATAACTGTAGAGGTATTATAAATTTTTGATATATCAAAAAATCTTTTATTCACCGCATAAGATTCATATTTGAAATATATTTCCGATCCTTCAAATGATAATAGCTCGGTATAAACAGTACTAAGCCCTGACTGACGACAAGATTGCACTATGGCGCGAGCTACTAGATCTGAAGTCAAAACATAACTCACCTCATCTCCACCTACAAGTTTTGCGGCTTCTAAATTATCCTCGTTTCCAATTTCAGCTATAATATGAAATTTTTCTTTTTTACGATCTGGATTATTAGTAAGGGCAAGCACTGATTTGATTACATAAGTATCGGCATCACGATCTTCCGGAGCAAGAATTATTATAGATCTAGCTTCGTTTGGACTACCTATTGGTAAATCTGATAATTCCAAAGGATTCCCAGTCCTACAAATTATTTTAGTACCTTTAGTGTTTAGTAATCTTGATCGAATCTCATCTTCCATTTCTATTTTATCTTTTTCGCTCATTATCACAATTTTTGGTTTTTTTTGACTTTCGTTTGCCTTTATTATTTCCTCTATAATTGGGAATATTTTCTCAGACCAACCAAGTATAAGAGTATGATTTTTTTCCAATACTTTTGATTGACCTTTTCGTAGATCATCAAGCTTATTTTCGAGTCCTGAAGTAAGAATACTAATCAAAGTACTAACTATAAAAATACCACCAATAGTAACCAAAAGTGCTATAAATCTAAAAGTCCATCCACTATCTCCAGCTACTGTACCAGCATCTACTGTTCTCATGAGAGTCTGCCAAGTCGCTTCAAAAAAACTCAATTTTTCACCCTCTAATTCAACTCTGGCAAAAGTAAAAAGTAAGGCACCTATCAAAATTATTAAAATTGAAAAAATCGCCAACCAAAATATAAGAGCAATAGTACCTCTGGATAGAGTATTGTCAAATTTATATTTTAATCTTTCCTTTATGCTTGGTTTTTTGTACATGGTGTTTTTATTAATTTTAAATTAAAAATATTATAATCAAATATTGCTTAATTTACAACTTTTTTGTTTTGTTTCTTAAATACCATCGTAATGTCAAAACACTAACTAATATATAATAACATCCCCATACCCACCAATTACCCATCCTTAACTCAACTGAAGCATATTGAACCCGTGACAAGAATTCGGATGCTCTTATTATAAAATCCAATACTATATAACCTAAAAATCCACTAACTCGACCTAAAGGAATCCAAATCATCCCCAGTATCCCAGATAAAAAACCCAGGAACATTGAGACTGGGATAAAAGGTAAAACTAGTATATTTGCAATAAGAGATATCAAAGAAACCAATCCAAAAGAAGATATGATTATTGGCATAGTCAATACTTGTGCCGCTAAAGTAGCAGAAAGTAAGGTTCGAAAAAATTCCGGGATTTTTTTCAACCACGATTCAAAAATTGGAGAAATGTAAACCAACCCAAGTGTTGCTAAAAACGAAAGTTGAAATCCAATATCATTGCGCAAAATCAAAGGATTCAAAAATATCATAACCGTTCCTGCAAAAACTAATGCATTAATAATATTGCTTTTTCTACCAATAAATCCAGCATAAACCAAAAGTCCCCCCATGATCCCCGCGCGAACTATCGAGGATTGAGCTCCTGTCATTATCACAAAAAATATAATCATAGCTATAACGCCCCAAAAAATATATCTGCGCCCAATCTTGCCCAATGTTTTTTCAGCAACCTTTGCTAGAATCGTAATATTATAACCAGAGATTGCAATGATGTGTGTAATTCCAATAATCTGAAAAATACCCATTAACCAATCTGGCAAACCCTTTTTCTCGCCAACTAAAATACCCAACATAAAAGCCGCATGTGGCTCAGGATATATTTTTTCAATTATTGAAGAAAAATAGTTTTTTATTTTATATAAATATTTTCGCATAACCGTAGAGACGCAAAATTTTGCGTCTCTACAGGAAAGATTATCTACCACCTCAAAATCATCAACGCTTTTCGCTATCGCATACACCCCATATCTAGCTAGGTAAGCCTTGTAATCAAAATCATCATACTCTTTTGGACTGGCCAATTTCGCACTGAACCGAACCTTATCACCATAATTCGTCTCATAATGCCTCGGAATTGAAACCAAAACCTTCCCCCCGAGATTTAAAATTTTTGAATTTTGAAATGCGACTTTGAGATTTGAGATTTGAATTTTGATTTGGCCTCCTCTCTCCTCCGGTTCTACATCAATCACCCCCTCAATTAAATATTCCTCCCCATTATCCACATAAAACCCTACATGGTTTTCATCAATTTTTGGCAGAAAAGCTTGATAGCGCCAAATACCAAAGAAGATTGGGATTGTTAGGATTATTAGGATTTTTAGGAACTTTGGGATAGGAAAAAATAAAAAAAATATAATGATATGGCAGTATAGTATTATAACAATTAGCGTCATTTTGCTTAAAAATACACCAAAATAAGGGCCCAAAAAAATACCCAAACAAAAAAAGACCAACCCAAACAAAAATATCTTTGAGGGAGAAAAATAATGCATCATAAATAAATTTTAACACAAAAAAGGACCTAGAAAGGTCCTATAAATTATCTAAAAAAATTATTTTTTCTTTTTTACAGTAGGTTTCTTAGTAGCTGTTTTTTTTGAAACATTTTTTACAACTTTTTTTATTTCTTTTTTTGCCTTTTTAATTACTGGTTTGACAGTTTTTTTAACATCTTTACCAAATTTTTCCGCTGCCCTACCTATATCTTTAAATTCTTTTTTAACCTCTTTATCTGAAAAACGACTAACTAATATTTTAGCTGATCCAGATAAGCTTTGGCCAACTTTTGAAACCTCTTTTTTTAATTTTTTATCTTTAAATATTGAAGAAACAGCCTCACCTAATTCAGAAAAGAGACCACCCAAACTTTGCGTAGTTTGGCTGATATTTTCCTTCACTTCACTTTTTGTTTTTTTTGTTGTTTTTTTCTTTTTTGGCATATTTTTATTTTTATTTATTATTTATTTTTTTAACTTTTTAAATGATCACATATTCTTATTTCTCCGGCATGATTGCCCATAAAATTATATAAGTTAAGATGCCAGGAAATCCACCCATGATCAATAATAAAACAAAAACAACTCTAACAAGAGTTGAATCAACTTCAAAATATTCTCCCAGACCTCCACAAACACCAGCTATAAATCTATCTTTTGTGCTTCTAAAAAGTTTTTTATTCTTTTTCATTTTTGTTTTTTATTTAATTTCATTTTAATACAATTTGAAATATTGTAAATGGGGAAAACTATTCAAAACCAGGATCTTATTTCTATTCATACCTCAAGGCATCAATCGGGTTTTTCTTTGAAGCTGACATGGCTGGATAAATTCCAAAAACAATTCCAATCAAAACTGAAGTTAATATCCCCCAAATAGCAGCATTATATGGAAAACTAAAACCCCAGTTGGAAGAAAGTGCTTGCGAAAGACCAATCGAAGCAACAAAAGAAAAAACCGTACCAAAAAATATACCCAAAATACCTCCAACCATAGTGAGATAAATAGCTTCAAATAAAAATTGTTTCAAAATATCATCATTAGTAGCCCCTAAAGCTTTACGAAGACCTATTTCTTTGGTGCGCTCAGTAACTGAAATAAACATCACATTCATTATTCCAACACCTCCTACAAGTAGGGAAATAGCTGCTACCATGGCCAAAAATAATGTCATCACCGTTGTAACGGTTCCAACGGTCTGCATTAGGTCTTTTTGTGTCATAACATTAAAATCGTCTTTTTCAGGATTAGTAATACCGTGAGAATTACGCAAAGTTATTTCGATATCAGCCACCGTTGCATCTATATTCTTCTCTTCATCTACCTCAATAATAAATTCATTGTAATGTTTTTGGCCCAAAACATATTCCTTTACTGTAGTATATGGACAAATAATTGCCTTATCATAACTAAAACTAATACTAGCTCCCTTAGCAGGTAATACCCCGACTATTTTTAGATTTTTATTTCTAAATCTTATCTTTTCTCCCAATGGGTCCGATTGACCAAATAATTTTTCTGCTACCGTAGCGCCAATAACACAAGTATCTGATTTTGCTTTAACATCATCTTCACCAAACAAATAACCTGATTCTGGAACTATATCATAAAAATCAAATATCCCAGCTGATGAACCCAGTATTGTACCAGTATAAGATTGATTTTGATAATTTATAGAATCAGAAGAATAAACTAGCGGAATAATATTAGCTAGATGTGGAACATTGTTTTTTTTCTGTAAAGCTTCCAGATCCTTATCAAGAAGAGAAATACGAAAAACATTCATCATTCCTTCTTGAAATCCTTTTGCCGGAGCACCTGGTTGAACATTGAGAGTCTTTGAACCCATGGCTTGAATCTCTCCAAGAATAAGAGATTGTGCACCATTACCGATAGAAACAACCAAAATAATAGCTGTAATACCAATTACAATACCAAGGATCGTTAAGGTAGAGCGAAGTTTGTTCGCCTTAAGTCCTGCTAGGGAAATTTTGATTGTATTGGTTAATTTCATAATAATTTTTAATTTTTAATTTTGTAATTTTTAAATAATTTTTTAAATCTTAATTTTTAAAATCTCTTCTAAATAATTCTTTTAAAAATTTGAAAATTAAGATTTATTTAAAAATTAAAAATTATTTATTATATTCCTCTTTGCCCACAAATCTGCGTCCTGCAACTTTCTCGTCTTTCTCAACCACCCCATCTCTCAATCTAATAATTCTCTCCGCATATTCAGAAGTTGAGGTCTCGTGGGTTACTAAAATTATCGTATGACCTGCTTTGTTTAGGTCTTGTAAAACCTTCATTACTAATTCTCCTGACTTGGAATCAAGATTCCCTGTTGGTTCATCTGCTAGAATTATCGCCGGATTATTTATAACAGCTCTAGCAATCGCTACTCTCTGCTGTTCTCCACCTGATAATTGCGAAGATTGTTTTTTCATAAATCTTTCTTTCAGCCCAACCGATGCCAAAGCTTTTTTTACCAATTCACGGTGCTGATCTTCCGGAATACCAGCATAAACCAATGGCACACGCACATTATCGTAAATTGAGGTTCGACGCAATAAATTAAACGATTGGAAAACAAAACCAATTTTTTCATTACGAATTTTGGCTAATTCAATATCGGTTAGCTTGCTAGTCTCTTTACCATCAAGAACATAACCTCCCCCGGTTGGTCGATCAAGTAATCCCAGAGAATAAAGTAATGTAGACTTACCAGACCCCGAAGGACCCATGATAGCGACAAATTGACCAGCGGGAATATCAAAAGAAACACCGTTGAGAACAGGAATTTCGTTTCCGTCAACGAGGTAGGATTTGGTTAGGTTTTTTATTTGGATAATATTGTTCATTTTTGTAGTATGTAGTTTGTATTATGTATTATGGTAAATTCGCATAATACTTAATACATAATACTTTATACTTGTTAAATTATTTCTTAACTGACGACGGATTAATAATCCTCTCTCCTTCCATCACTCCAAAAACCACCTCAACCATACCATCACTTCCTGTCATACCAAGTTCTACACGAAGTTCCTTGGTGTTTCTTTCATCTTCTGTAATTAATACATTATTGATACCATCTTTTCTAATAACATATCTTTGAGGAATCACCAAAACGCCTTCCTTTTTACCAGGGAGAATTGTTATGTTAGCTGTCATACCAGATTTGATTTTTTCATCTTCATTGATAAATTCAAATGATGTTTTATAGGTTGAAACCCCATCAACCACAGTCTCAGCCGGATCTATTTTTATAACTTTTGCTTCAAATTTTACATCCTGGCCATAAGCATCAAGAGTAATTTCAGATGGATTTCCCAAACCAATTTTTGCAATATCGGCTTCCGGAATATTAGCCTCAACTCCAAACCTTGCCTCTGTCATTACAGAAATAGCAGGGCCAAAAGCGCTAGCCATTTCACCAACTTTGACCTCAACTTTTGTAACCACACCATTTACCGTAGAAGCAATAACTGATTTGGATAGTTGTGCAGAGGCAGCTGCTAGAGATGCTTGTGCGCTACGAACTTGAGCTCTGGCTGAAGATAAAGATGCTTCTGCTTGTTTTAAGGCTGCTTCTTGTATTTTAATTTGTTCCTCAGTTGAACCCAATTTTTTCAAAATCAATTCTTGTTCTGCTAACGAAAGATTATTTTGAGCTGTATTTACTTGGCTCTCAGCATTGGTGATTGAATTTTGATTTAAAGTTTTTTGTGTATCAATTGCTTTTATCTTATTTGAAATTAAAGTCAATTGATTATTCATATTTGATCTTTCGAGGGCAATATTTGATTTTTCAGTAGCTGTCAAAATAGAAGTATTAAAAGGTATAATATCTAATGTTTGATTTATTTTTATCAAAGCACTATTTGTTTCATTTAAAGCTTTTAAAACATTTGTTTCATTAATATTTTTTTGAGCATTTTCCGCAGAACCTCTTGCACCTCCATGCATATCATTTATAAATTGAAAAATCCACCTACCCGCATCTTGACCTCCAACCAAAGCATTAACTGCATTAGCTTTTGCGGCAGCTAAAACAGAAGCTTCCTGATCGTTTCCATTAAAATGAGCGTATTGTATATCTGTAATAGTGTGAAGAGTATTTAAACCAATATTAACAGCACTACTGGAGCTATTAGCACCATCAAGAAGAATTTGGGAATAATCTTGTTCAGCCTTAGTTTTAGTATTTTCTAGATTCTTTTTTGCATCTTCTAGTAATTTTTTTGCATTCTCAACTTTTAGCTCCGACATTGTTATTTCTTCTGGTCTAGCTCCTTTTTTGACTTCATCAAGACGAGCTTTTTGAGAAGCAACGGCAGCTTCATATTGAGCAATATTTGACTTAGCCGATTCTACTCCAGCTGATGCTTGAGCTACCGAAGAAGATAGGTCATTATTTTTCAAAGTTGCTAGAGTTTGACCTGACTTTACTTTATCACCCACTTTTACATTTACTGTTGCTACCTTTCCTCCCATCTCAAAAGCGTAATCCAACCCTTCAGCGGGTTTTACTTTTCCAGTTGCAGTTATTTCTTGTTCAACTGTTCCGGTTGTAACAGTGTAGTATTCAAAGTCTGGTTTTTTATTTTTTGACGCTATAACACTACTACCAATCCAGATAACCAACATTAAAATTATTGAATAAACAATAGTTTTCTTTTTATTCTTTTTAATAAAATTTTTGATTTCTGAGAATTTAAAATTCATGATTTTATGATTTATTGATTAAATATTTAAATGATTCCTGTAATTATACACCCAAAACTGTAAAAAGTCAATTATTTTGTAAAATAAGGCAAAAAATAATGTTTACAAAAAATCTCTTGACGAGTTTTTTATTTTGAGTAAAATAGATAGTGCTAG
>Ga0101944_10001499_pt1 | contig 47754 bp, 39 predicted proteins | sample DewCreD2012metaG_FD_75245 | JGI IMG/M metagenome (GOLD analysis project Ga0101944, IMG submission 75245) | Hot spring sediment bacterial and archeal communities from British Columbia, Canada, to study Microbial Dark Matter (Phase II) - Dewar... ... | reverse complement strand
GCCGCGATGTGGGCGACGACGTCGTGGTAGGCCCAGCCCAGCGCCCGCGCGCCGCGCATCACCACCGAGGTCAGGTCCAGGTCGCAATTGGGGTTGACGTCCAGCAGCACCGGCTCAGCGCCCCGCAGGCGCATGTCCACGCGGGCGTAGTCCCGGCAGCCGAGCGCGCGGAAGGTGCCCAGCGCCGCCGCCGCCAGCCGCGCGCCCAGCGCCTCGTCCACGGCAGCCGGGCAGCGCAGCCATTTGAGGGCCGGGTAGGCGTAGCCGTCCTCCACCACGTCGCTGTGCTTGGCGTGGTAGGTCAGCAGCCGGTCGCGCGGGTCGGCCAGGCCGGAGAAGTCGTACTCGGCCGGCGGCAGGGCGTGGCTGTGCTGAGAGCCGTTGGCCCCCAGCACGGCGACGTGGAACTCGCGCGTGTCCAGGAACGGCTCCACCAGCGCGTCACAGTCGAAAGTTGCGCGCACGTAGGCCACCCGCGCGGCGAGCGCTTCGGGCGTGTCCACCACCGCCTCGCGGTCGATGCCGAAGCTGCCGTGCTGAGTGACGCCCTTGACGATGGCGGGAAAATCGGACCAGGCGCGGCTCTCAGCCGGATCGGCGCAGACGAGGTCCGGCAGGACGGGCAGGCCGTGGGCGCGCAGACGCGCCTTGATCCAGCGCCGGTCCACCGAGGCCGCCAGCACCTCGGCGGCGGAGCCGGTGAAAGCGAAGCCGCGCCGCTCCAGTTCGGCGGCCACCTGCCAGTCCGTCCACGGCTGGCCGCCCAGCTCCTCGGCCCAGTTCCAGATCACCCAGGCGCGCGGGTCGTAATCGTCCAGCGGCGCGAGCGTGTCGAAGACCATCGCTGTTTGAACGGTATGACCGGTGTGGCGCAGCGCGCCGGCCAGCATGCGGACCATGCGGGCCGTCCAGGCGCGGTCGCTCTCCGGCCAGGCCGGGTTCTCGTTGTACAGGATGAGGACGTTGGGTTTGGCGGCGGGCGCATCCGGGTTCATGGGGCGCCATTATAGCCCGCGTTAAAAGCTGAAGCCGCACCTCTGTACCGAAGGGCGCGGCTTCAGGTGTGGGTCCTTGTAAGTTGACCCTGGACAGGTGGGACCCTGTCCCTGTAATGTTTTGGCTCAATCATCACTATGTGGGCGGGCCTGTGTCGCCGTTTTGGGATCAGGCCTGACGACGTTTCGCCGGCTTCACGGTCGCGGTATTCCGTGAAGCTTTGCCACCTCCTTTGAGTTGGAAGTTGGTGCGGGCGTCCGACCGCGATTCTGTGCCTAGGCATTCACTATTGGGCGGACCGCCTGAACCCAATATAGGACGACTTCGGAGCGCGGGTCAAGTAGGAAATTGGCTCCTCATTCATCCCTTAAGCCAACGGAGTGCCGGCGCCTGAAACCGCACAGCGCGCCGGCATGATCGAGCGTCGCCGCAACCGCCAGCGCCTGCCCCGCCCTGCGCATAGACTGAATGATGCTAAAAGGACATGCATAACAACAGATGGTCCACACATCGCCCCTTAGTGGCTATACGCATTGCGCCCGGCGCGAATTGTGCTATCGTTCTTGTGTCTGGGGATGACTGGCTTCGACGGAAGAGGCTGGTTCCAGGCTGCAAGCCGGGCGGCGCCGAAACCCGTAAACTCAGCGCAAACCACAAGTGCCAACCGCACTGCCTATGCGGCTCTGCCGCTCGCGGCCTAACCCCGCCGAGCGCATAGCCCAGGCCGCCCGCTGACGGCGGCCCGTTGACCGCGAGCCCCTCCGGCGGCGCGCGTCTCAGCGAGACAAAGGACGGAGTGCCGCCCGGTATGCTGCTGGCCGGGCGAAAGACCCCATGCAGCTGGTCGGCCCAGTGACCCGGCCCCGCGGGGCCTGGGCCGGTGACGCCAAAATAGCGCGGCTAAGCTTGTAGACGCCTGTCGCCGAATCTTTCGGACCCGGGTTCAATTCCCGGCATCTCCACTGCCCGGAAGCCGCCGGCAACGCGCCGGCGGCTTCCGCAATTATTCCCTCCCCAGCGCCGTCAGCGCCTCGTCCACGGCGGCCTCCATGGGCAGCGCCCGGCCCTGCTCCACCAGGTCCGCCTGCGCGGCGGCGGCCAGGGCCTGCCGCGCGGCCGCCAGCCCGCGCTCCAGCTTCTCGCGCTCGGCGGCTGAGAGCGGCGCGCGGATCGCCTCCCGCAGCGCCGCGGCCGCCCCCGCCAGCCGCAGCGCCGTCTCGGGACGCCGGGTCGCCGCCGCCAGGACGCCCACATCCTCGAGCACATACGCCAACAGCCACCGATCCGCGAACTCGCGCGCCATCTCGAGGCTCTCCCGGTAGAGGCGGCCGGCCGCCGCATAATCCTGGAGCGCGCGCGCCGCGTTCCCCAGGTTGTCCAGGAACGTGGCGATCACGTAGCGGTCGCCGACCTCGCGCATCAGGCGCAGGGCCTCCTCCAGGCGCGTCCGCGCCTCCTGAAATTCGCCCAGATCAATGGCGACGTTGGCCAGGTTGTTGAGCGACACGCCGATGGCCCACTTGTTGCCCAGCTCGCGCCGGATGGCCAGGCTCTCCTGGTGCAGCCGGCGCGCCCGGGCGTAGTCGCCCTGCGACCGCGCCACGATGCCCAGGTTGCTCAGGAGGCTGGCGATGCCGGGCTGCTCGCCCAGCTCGCGCCGGATGGCCAGGCTGGCCTCGTATAACCCGCTGGCCGAGGCATGGTCGCCCTGCTGGCTGGCCAGCGAGCCCAGGTAGTGAAAGACCTGCGCCACGCCGCTGCGGTCGCCCAGCGCCTCGAAGCCCGCCTGGGCCTGCGCCAGCCAGCGGCGCGCCTCGTCGTACTGGCCTTGCTTGCGCAGAAGCTCGCCCATCAACACCTGGGCCTGCGCCTGGCCCTGCCGGTCGTCGAGCTGCTCGGCCAGCTCCAGCGCCTGGCGATAGTAGGCGCCGGCCTCGCGCCACTTCCCCACCAGCTCCAGCACCTGGCCGAGGCGCCGCATGACGGCGGCCTGCTCGGCCGGCGGCAGCAGCGGCAGCACGCGCTGGAAATAGTCGATGGCGGCGGCGTTGGCGTAGGCGGCCTGCGCCGCCTGCCCGGCGCGCAGCAGATATTCCCGCTTCTTGAGCGTGTTCTCGCTCCGGTCGTAGTGGAACGCGAGCAGGTTGATCAGCTGGTCAATGGCCTCGGGCGAGGTCCTCTCCAGGTACTGGCCGATCTGGTCGTGCAGGAACGCGCGTTGCGCGTACGGCAGGCTCTCGTAAGCCACCTCCTGGGTGACCACATGCTTGAACAGATAGCTGATCTCCGGCTCCGGGGAGTCCACCGGCGTCAGGTCCAGCTTGTTGAGCACATCCAGATCGGCCAGGATCTGCTCAAAGGCGCCGAGCTGCGGATACACGCCCCAGAGCATGGCGGCCCGGAACAGGCGCCCGATGACGCTGGCGACCTTGAGCGTGATCTTCTGGCTCTCGGTCAACTGATCGATGCGGCTGAGGATCAGGCTGTGCAGGCTGGCCGGCAGGTCGAGCTGTTCCAGCGCCTGCTGGTCGGCGGGGTCGATGCCGCGGTCGTGCAGATAATTCAGCAGCTCCTCAATGTAGAACGGGTTGCCCTGGGCGCGCTCGCGCACCCGCTCCACCAGCACCGCCGGCGCCGCGCGCTGCTCGCCGAAGCCCCGCTCCAGTTTCAGGCGGATCAGGCGCTCGGCCTCGGCCGGCGTGAACTCGGTGAGCGCGATCTCGGTGAAATGCGGCAGCGCGCTCACCCGCGGCGCCTGCAAACGCTGAAGGTCCGGCGGCCGGTAGGCCATGAGCACCAGCACGGGCAGGCCGACGATGGCGCGGGCGACGACCTCCAGCAGATCGTGCGAGAGCGGGTCCAGCCAGTGGCAGTCCTCCAGCGCCAGGAACAGCGGCGCCTCGCGGGCCCGGGCGCGCAGACAGTCCACCAGCAGCGCCTCGAGCGAGGTCTTGCGCAGCTTGGCGTCGAAGGTGCGCGTGAAGTCGTTGTCCGGGATCGGCAGGTTGAGGACGCTCCCCAGCAGGGGCGCGCGCGGGACGAGGTCCGGGTTGATCAGGCGGAGCTGGACCTCCAGCGCAAAGACCTGATCGTCGAGGCCCGCCGTCGCCTCCAGGGCGAAGAAGCCGCGCCAGATGTTGTGCCAGACCAGGTAGGCCGTGTTCATGCCGTAGGACTGGCATTCGCCGCCGTAGCCCACCACGCGGCGCGCGTTGGCCTGCGCAATCACTTCCGCCAGCAGGCGGGTCTTGCCCATGCCGGCCTCGGCGCTCAGGCCGATCACCTGGCCGTGGCCGCTCAGCGCCAGGTCGAACTTCTGCATGATCAGGCTCAGCTCCGCCTCGCGCCCGACCATGGGCAGGGCGTATTTGGGGCCCTGGAGCCGGGCGGTCTCGCGCGCCCGGACGCCCTGCAGGCGGAACACCGGCACCGGCGCCTCGCGGCCCTTGACCGTCAGCGCGCCCAGCGCCTCCCAGGCGAAGGCGTCGCCGACGGCCTGGCGCGTCACCGGGCTCACCAGGGTCTGCCCGGGCGCCGCCGCCTGCATCAGGCGCGCCGCCAGGTTGACGTCGTTCCCGAGCACGCCGTAGGTGCGGCGCAGGGCGCCGCCGTAAGCGCCGGTCCGCACGCGCCCCTGGCTGATCCCGATCTGCACGCCGCGATCCGTGAAGCCGAGCGGCAGCGCCTGCAATTCGAGCGCCGCCGAGACCGCGCGGCGCGCGTCGTCCTCGTGCGCCACCGGCGCGCCGAAGGCCGCGTAGAGATAACTGCCCTTGTCGCCGATGGTCAGCCCGAGCAGGTTGCCGTCGTACTCGGCCAGCACCCGCTGGACCTGGCGGATGTAGGCGCTGAGTTTCTCGCCGGCGGCGGCGTCCCCGTCGTAATCGAGCCCGCCGAAACGCAGGAAGAGCGCCACCGCCGGCCGGAGCTCGGCCAGGAATTCGCCCCGCCCCTCTTTAAGGCGGCGGTAGACGGCGGGCAGCAGCCATTGCCGCGCCTGCTCGTCCGGCAGGTCCTCGGGCAACAGCTGCGTCCAGGGCACGGGGGCGGCCGCCGCCGACAGGGCGCCCACGACCGCGAAACGCTGGCGGGTCTCGTCATCCGCGCGCCACTCGGCTACCGTCACCCGCGGTCCGAGCGCTTCGACGACCGCCGCCGTGAGCACGATGTCGCCCTGCCGCGCCTGGTGCTCAGCCGCCGCCAGCTCGTCCAGCAGGCGGCCGGCCAGGGCGTCGATCAACTGGAGCTCGGGGTCCCCGACGACGAAACGCCGCACCGGCCCGGCCGCCACGGCCACTTTCAGGGCCAGCGAGACCGTCTTGCCCGACGGCGTCGGCATGGCGGCAAAAGCCCGCATCGCCGTCTGCATGGCGGCGGCGCAGGTGGCGGCGCGCGGGCCGGGGTCGCCGTCGAACCAGCAGGTGATGGCGTCGCCGCTGAAACTGATCACGCTGCCGCCGAAGCGGTGCAGCTCGGTCACCAGGGCGTCGTAGACCAGGTTGAGGGAACGGGTGAGCTCTTCGGCGCCGCGCTGGGGGCCGAGGTCGTTGACCAGCGCCTCGGTGAGGCGCGTGAAGCCGGAGACGTCGGCGAACAGCGCCGCGCCGCGCGTCCGGTCCGGCAGGCGGCGTCCGTCAACCAGCGCCTGCCAACGGTCAATGGGGAGGTAGACCCCGAGCGTTTCCATGTGGGCCGGGCATAATCATAACATCAAAAGATGCTCCAGCCGGAAAGCGGGCCGGCTGGAGCATCGGGCGGGCGGAAGGGGGGGCCGGCGCGTTCTACGGCGTCACGGCGCCGCCGCCGAAGTCGTCGAAGAAGGCTGCGCCGGCGCCCGTGAACCACAGGCCGATCCGGCCGCCGCGCGGATTGAAGAAGGCCTGGTCGGCGGCGTTGAGCGCCACCACGCCGGCCAGCGCGCCGTTCCGGTAGATCTGCACCCGGCCGTCCGCCAGGGCGCGCGCGCCCAGCCGGTCGCCGTCGCTAAACGCCGCCGGGATATTGGCGTAGTGCGTCCAGCGCGAGGCGTTGAGCCGGAAGGTCTCCACACGCACGGCGCCCGCCCGCGCATCGTACAGGACCAGGATGGCGCCCTTGCGCCAGTCGGGCGAGTTGCCGCCCTGGACCTTGAGCAGCAGGCTGTGGCAGGCCGAATTCCGGTCAATGGTGGTAAGCGTGACGAAGGCCTCCTGGTTCACGCCGAAGGCGGCGCCGGCGCGCCAGTAGATCGGGCCGCCGGTGAGCACGTCCACCTTCTGGTTCCAGATTGCGTATCCGCCCTTGGCCTCCGCCTGGCCCCAGTTGCTGCCCAGCGGGCCGTTGCGGCGGTTGAAGTTGTCCAGCACGGGCGTGGCCGGGAAGACCGTGACCGTCAGCGAGCCGGACGCCGAGCTGGCCGCGTACAACGCGTCGGTCAGATCGAGCACACTGGCATCCGGCAACGTGACGGCGCCGCCGAAGTACGCGTTGACGGCGTAGACGCCGCCGGGCAAGGACACCGCGCCCAGCGCCGCCTGACCCAGGAAGTTGGTCTCGGCCAGGCGGGTGTAAGCGCCGCCCGGCCCGCTCACCACGAACAGCACCGGCTTCTGCAACAGCGGCTGCCCGTCCGAGTCGACCAGGGCGGCGACCAGGCCGGTATTGTGGCCGGACTGGATGGAGGCCGACGGCGGCGTGAGTGTGAGGGCCGTGCCGCGCTTGACGAGGGTGTACGGCGCGCTGGCGTCGCTCTCGGCGAAGCTCAGATCGCCCGCGAAGCTGGCGGTGAGCGTGTACGCGCCCGGCTTCTGCGCGAGCGCCAGGGTCACGCTGGCGCGGCCATTCGCGCCGGTGGTGGCGCGGCGCGTCAGCGTCCCCAGGGTGAAGGCGATGCTCCGGCCGCTCACCGGGCCGCCGTTGCCGGTCAGCGTGGCCGCGAAGGTCACCTCGTCGCCGTACTCGCCGGTCGAGACCGGGTCGAGGACGAGCGTCGTCGGCGCCGGCGGCGGATCATTGGCGCCGGGCTGCTCCACGACGTTGGAGTCGACGCCGGGGATGTAGTAGGCGCCGCTGTTGGTGGACAGCGTCACCAGGCCCACGCCGCTGGCGGCCTGGACGATGAAACGCACGTCGGCCGGCGCGGTCGCGCCGAGCGGCAGGACGCCGGTCCAGAGCGTGGAGTCCTCCGGGTCCTGGGCCAGGTCCAGCGGCTGCCAGGCCCCGTACCACGGCCCGCTGAGCGCCGTGTAATTCACCCACACCGCCTGCACGCCGGCCGACGGATCGACCGTGACGCGGACCGCGAAGCGGATCTGGCCGCCGCTCACGGTCGACTCGACGCGCGCCAGGGCCGGCGGCGCCGAAAGCGCGGGCAGGTTCTGGCCGTTCGGGCTGGGCGTCACGTAGCTGCTGTAGAACAACCGGAACGCCGCGCTGTCCCAGCGGCGCAGCCGGCCGACCGGCGCGCCGGCCGTGTTCGAGACGAACTGGGCGGGCGTGAACATCAACTGCGTCGCGCCGTTCGGGTTGGCGAGCGCGTCGTAGTAGCTGACGCGCCAGGGCCGGATGGGATAGAACACGGTCGAGGCGAAGTCCGGGCGCTGGCCGGTCAGGTCGAACACCGAGGCGCTGACCAGCGGCTGGCGGTCGGTCAGGTCCGTGTACGTGGCCGAGCGCAGGCCCACGCCGCGCAGCACCGCGCCGGCGGCGGTGACGTTCTCCAGGTCCAGCGGCAGCGACGGCTCGGCCGGGTTGACCAGCACGCCATCCGGGCCGGTGAAGTACGTGGCCGTGGCGGCGCCGGAGGGCGTGGTGACCGTCTTGGTCAAGGGGACCAGGGCCGGCGTGAGGGTCACCTCGGCCGTGGCCAGGCCCAGCGCGTCGCCGGGCGTGCCGTCCGCGACCGGCGCGGGGGTGATCGGGCTGGCGCCGGAGGCCTCCGGCAGGCGGTCGCCGGGCAGGTCCACGCTCAGCATCGGCAGGCCGAAGAGCGTGGCGATCAGGTACGACTTCTCGTGGATGCCGCGTGTCGGGCCGGTGGTGGTGAGGTAAGCCTGCTTGGCGCGCACGAGCGCCTCGCCGACGGACACCGGGCCGCTGCCGCGGCGCAGCTCCTGGCTGAAGTTCAGGTACAGGCGCTCGCTGTAGTAGATGAAATCGGTGTCGCCGTACTGGTAGCCGGTGCCCGCGATCAGCGTGGCCTGGCGGCGGGCGAAGGCCTGCGCCCAGTCCGGCTGGAGCGTGGCGCTGGTGCTGTCCCCGTCCACGGTGTTGTAGCCGGAGTGGCAGCCCGCGCTGAAGATGATGGCGTTGGTGAAGTCGGCCGCGGCCGCCGCCAGCTCGGACGCCTCGACCCGGGTGGTGTAATCGGCGGCCAGCGCGCTGGCGGCGCTGAAGTGGCCGGCCAGGAAGATCAGGTCATGGCGGCCGTCGTTGAACAGGGCGTTGCGCAGCTGGTCCGCCGTCCACGAGCCCGGATCGGTCGGCGCTGCGTCGCCGGGCGCGATCAGGGTATCGGCGGGCTGGCCGGTGCCGGCCTCCAGCTCGGCCTGCACGGCCTCGGCCGTCTTCGACAGGAAGTCGTAGCCGGTGACCAGCGAGGGCTGGGTTGTGGCGACCACGCCGGCCGGCGTATTCAGATAGGCCTGGACCAGGCCGGACGCCTCGGCCGCGGTCTCCACCAGCCGGCCGACGGCCAGGTCCGGGATCGGCAGGCGGCTGTCGCGCACCGAGAGCGAGACCTGCGCGCCGTACTCATCCTGGCCGAGCACGTAGTTCAGGCGCAGGCTGGCCTCCGAGGCCGACGTCTGGCTGACCGGCGGGAAGTAGAACGATTCGGGCGCCAGCCCGGCGCGGTCCGGGTAGCGGAAGAACGGGATGACGTTGTCGCCGCCGACGATGACGAGGTAGCGGAGCCCCGGGTTGACGGCGCGGTAGCGGTCCACGACCCGCTTGATGGCGTCGGCGACGAGGTTCTTGGCGTAGGGGCAGGACGCCGCGCCGTCGGCGATGGCGTTGGCGGCGCTCACGCGCGCGTCCGCGCCGACGTCCACCACGACGCCCCCCACCTCCGGGCGCGCCGCCAGGGTCGCCAGCAGGCCCTGGAGCGCCGTCCGCTCGGCGGGCGTCCCCGGCAGGCGCGCGTAGTCCACCAGGATCAGGCTTTCATAGCCGCCGGCGACGCCGGTCAGGCTGGTGCCCACCGCCGGCGCGGCCACGCCCTGGCAGACCTCGCTCTGATAGTCCACCCGAATCTGGTATTGATCGGTCAGGCTGAACGAACCGTTGCGGCCGCGGACGCGGATGTAGTACTCGCCGGTGTTGGCCCAGGTGTTGACCGCGATGCCGTGGCGCGAGGCGCCGTTGTAGACCGAGACCGCGACCAGCGAGCGCATCTGGGCGACGGAGTAGGCGGTCGGATCGGGGCTGTACACGTCGGGACTGTACACGTCGGGACTGTAGACGTCCGGGCTGTACACGTCCGGGCTGTACACGTCCGGGCTGTACACGTCGGGACTGTAGACATCCGGGCTGTACACATCCGGGCTGTAGACGTCCGGGCTGTACACATCCGGGCTGTAGACATCGGGGCTGTACACGTCCGGCGCGAACTCGGCGCCGAGCTGCTCCAGGGTCTGCTCGTCCACTTCGCCGTTGACCAGCTCGTCGTAGGCCTGGGCGATGTCCTTGTAGACGGTAAAATCGTACACCGACGAGAGATCGCTGAGCGTGATGGTCGCCACCGCGCCGGGCTCGACCGAGAACCGGTACCAGCGGGCCTGCCCTTCCTGGTCCAGGTACTGCGCGAACGAGGCCGTCTCCGCGGTCGTGCCCGGCACCGGCACAAAGGACGAGTCCAGGCTGTAGGCCGTGGTCCAGGTGAGGTTGTTGGGGCCGGCCGCCGCGCACGCTGAGAACTCGGACGTATTGCCGGCCGGGTCGGTGGCGGTGGCCGTGACGTAGCCGTCGGCCAGGCCGGACAGGAGGCCGGAGAAGATCACGTTGCCGGCCTCGTCGGTGGCGGCCTCCAGGCTGCCCAGGAACTCGGCGCCCTCGCCGGAGCCGAGCGGGTCGCAGGCCGGGTTGTCGAAGAACTCGAGCGTGTAGAGGGTGGACGGCGCGCTGTTGAGACGCCCGGCCACGAAGGTGCCGCTGAACTCGACGTCGTCGAACGGCGCGGCGGCGGTGAGGACGGGCGCGTTCTGACGGTTATTCGGGCCGCCGTCGGGGTCGCCGATGTCGTCCGCCGTCGGCCCATCGCCGCCCAGGTCGATGCCCAGGCCGCCGTTGGAGTAGATGAGGTTGCTCGGGGCGGCTTCCGGCAGTTCCGTGATCCGGTTGTTCAGCGGAGGGTCGAAGCCCTCACCCAGGTTCAGGGAGACCAGATTGACGCCCGCGCCGCCGTTGAACGCGATCCGGTTGCCCGTGATCGTGTTGCCGTCGGCGGCCAGGATCAGGACGCCGTCGCCGGCGTTGCCGAGCGCGGCCGTGCCGGCGGCGTTCAGGCCGATGAGGTTGCTCTGCACCAGGACGCCGGTCGTGGCCGAGTACGCGATCCAGACGCCGGCCGCGCCGTTGCCGGAGATGACGTTGGCGGCGCTGCCGCCGCGCGTCGCGCCGCCGCCGATGACGACGCCGGTGCTGCCGTCGCGCACCACCACGCCCTCCAGCCGGTTGCCGAGCGCGGCCGTGCCGGCGGCGTTCAGGCCGATGTAATTGCCGAGCACCTGCGTGTCCGGGGCGTTGGCGATGTCCACGCCGCGGCCTTCGACATAGCCCGTCCCGTTGTTGCCGGAGATGACGTTGCGGGCGCCGGCGGTCGCGCCGCCGATGATGTTGCCGGACGCGCCCGTGTCCAGCGCGATGCCGGAGGCGTTCGGCAGGGCGGCCAGGCCGGTGGCGTCCACGCCGATCCAGTTGCCGCTGACGGTGTTGCCGGCGACGCCGCCGCCCGTGAGGCGGACGCCGACGCCGTTGTTGCCCGAGATCAAGTTGCCCTCGATCACGTTCTCCACGGCGTCGTCCAGGTGGACGGTCTCGCGGCTGTTGGGGATGGCGGCCAGGCCGGCCGCGTCCGTGCCGATGTAGTTGCCCTGCAGGCGGTTGCCGGCCGTGCCGCCGGTGAAGAAGACGGCGCGGTCGTCGTGGCCGCTGATCACCTGGCGCGCCTCGGCCGAGCCGGAGATGATGTTGCCGCCCCCGCCGACGATCTGGAGGCCGCCGCCCGTGCCGAATTCGGCGGCCAGATATTGAAGCTCGAAGCTCTCGCCCTCACCCCCCCCGCCGCCGCCGGGGACTTCGATGGCGGCCGCGCCGGCGGCGTTCGTGCCGATGAAATTGCCGGCGATCACATTTTCAACCCCCCCGACCACGCGGATATTGAACTCGCCGTTGCCGGCAATCACGTTGCGCGCGGCAGCCGTCGCGCCGCCGATGGTGTTGCCGCTCAGGTCGTACGGCCCGAACACGCCCATATACACGCCGTGCTGGCTGTTGCCCAGCGCGACCTCGCCGGCCGGGTCGGTGCCGATGTAATTGCCGAGGACCGTGTTGCCGCTATTGTCGCCGGCCCCGGCGGCGAAGAAGACGCCATCCCGGTTGGCCGAGATCACGTTGCGGTCGGCGGGCGCCGTCCCGCCGACAACGTTGCCGGAGGTGTTGTTCAGGTAGACGCCGGAGGCCAGGACGCCGTCCGGCGCGCCATCCGGGCGCAGGCCCAGCCAGTTGCCGGCGATGACATTCTCGCCGCCGACCTCTTCATAGCTCTCGTCCACCCCTTCCACGGCGATGGCGTCGTTGAAGGGGCCGGTGATGGACAGGCCGCGGATAGTGGAACCGCTGCCGCCCGGTCCGATCACCAGGCCCTGGCAATACGCGTATGCGACGACACACTCCGCGCCGTTCAGCTCGATCCGCAGCACCGCATTGTCGCCGACCGCCAGCGTGTTCGGGCTGGCGCCGGGCTGGGTGTAGCCGTCGATCACCACCGGATCGGTGATGACCGGCAGCGGCTCACCCGGATAGATCGTCCAGGTGTCGGGGCCCTCGCCGGGGATGCCGAAGGCGATAATATCTGGGCCGGGGTTGCTGTTGGCGGCGTTGATGGCCTCGCGCAGGGTGCAGTCGCTCCAGTACTCGTACTCGAAATCCAGCGGGTCGCAGGACTCGTCGTCGCCGTCGGAGGCCGTGTTGACGGTGAAGACGGTCGCCCCCTCGCCCGCCTGCTGCACGGGGCCCCGGAGTTCGGCGGCGCTGGCCAGACCGCCGGCCGGGACCAGCAGCGACAGGATGACGGCCAGATGGAGGGCCCGCCAGAGGTTCAGGCCGAGACTCCGGTGGGAGGGGGTGGATCGACGCATGTGTCTCATCTCCTTGACTGCGCGCAAACGCGCTCAGGTATGGGATTGTCTGGCGCTGAACTGATGCGGCCCCACAGACTCAGGCGGATCGGGAGCAGCGGTAGCTGCTCCAACCCCTCAAACGCGCCTATCTGATTGCCCGGAGCTCCACAGAGGATTGTAGTTTTAGGAGTAGTTTACATCTATTAGTACGATGGTATCGGTTTAGCGAAATCAACCACTTTCTGACCTGAGGCCCGGCAGGTTAGGAGGCCGTCGATCGGGTTGCCCGGAGGCTCGCAGGCTGTAAGGCCGTATCCCGATTTCGGTGTCAACGCGTTGGAGCGCACGGCCGTGCGCCCCAACTGGTGAGAAATTACACAAAACCTCGAAAAGTGAGCGGCTATAATGATCCGCGCCGGTGTTTTAGAGCCAACAGGAGGAACGGCATGCCGACCTATCTGGAATATGAGCTGGACGATGGCGCGACCGTCCTGATCCAGGCCAGCGACCAGGAGCCCCGCGCCAGCCTGCCGCCGGGCGGCGCCCGCCGCGGCGAAGGCGAGGCCGTCGTCGTGCGCGTCCACAAGCGGCTCAGCGACGCGCTGGCCGGCGTCAAGGCGCAGGCCGCCCACCTCCGCCAGCAGTTGGACGACCTCCGGGCCGACGAGGTCGAGGTCAAGTTCGCGCTCAAAGCCACGGGCGAGCTGGGCAATTTTGCGGTCGGCAACGTCGGGATGGAGGCCAATTACGAAGTGACGCTGAAGTGGAAGAACGCCCCGCCCGCCCCCTGAACGCCGATCGTCACCCCGGCCTCAGGCCGAGTTGGCCGACTGGAACGCCATCGCGCCATCCCCCCGCCCGGCGCGGAGGCGTATGTGGGCCTGATCTTGCAGGCGCTGGGGGATACTGGCCGGCGCCTTTACAGCGGCGCCAGCTCCGTGGTGGTCGCCCGCGACTTCGCGCGCCCGAGGTCGCGGGCGTACTTAATGGAGCCGGGCGTCTTGTACTTGTCCAGATAAGCGCGGCTCACGGCGTCCTTCAGGCGCTCGCTCCGGGTGTGTATGGCGCGGACGGCGATGTCGGCGCCGGCCACCTGGATCACACCGCGCGGTTCTTTAAGCAGGACCTTGTGCCAGCTATTCGGCTTGTGGCTCCACGACCGCACGAAGACGCGGCCCGCCACCACCACCGCCCAGACGGCGATGAAGCGGTGCGGCCCCGCGCCGGCGCGCAGGCCGATGACGTGGCTCTTGCGGATGGCGGCCAGGACCTCGTCGGAGAACCGTCGTTTGAGGCTCACAGGTGCGCTCCAGCGTAGGCGAGGCGAGCGGCGGGCGTCAAGAGCCGGGCTCAGTATGGCCATCTGAGCTGGAACTCAACTTCCTCCTCTCCGTCGGCGCGTTCATGTTCGACGCTGATTTGCGCGTCGGCGGGGATGTACACCCGCTTGCCGGCCACCTGAATGCGGAAGGGCTTTCCGGCTTCCAATGCGTCCGCCAGGCGGCGCAACTTACCCGCAAATTTTTCGGCCGAATAGACTTTCTCAATATCCCGCGAGCGTTTTCGGGCCACAGGTTCCTCCTTGTGCCGCCCGGCGCAAACAGCGCCGCGCCGTCCGCAAGCGACGTCGCCAGACGAACAAAATCAACACGCCGTGCCACTTTCTTGATTGCGCCTCTGGTTCAGCCAGCCATACACTCCCCCTGCCAGGATGCCAGCACCAATGAGGATCAGCCAGTCAACGTAAACATTCAAGATGGTTCGTTGAATGGCAAAGTTGGTCACACCTTGGGCTGCGCCAATGACCGCCCCTGTGATGGCGCCGTCAACCGTCGTTTGAATCTTCCAGAAAAACACGTTGCGCCAGCGGTGAAGCCCCCACAGCAGGAGGAAGGCAACACTCATGGAAAGTGTGGAGATCAACTTCCCCAGCGAAGATTCGCGCGGGGCCTGGATCCAGCCTGCCATCATCCCCGTTCCCACGTATATTAGAAAAACGATGACCTCGCCCGCGATTTTGATCCTATCCCACGTCACATCTTTCTCCTTGCCTGGCGATGATTCCACGGAAAATGGAGTGAGCCTGGCAGGTGCGTGCCGGCGACACCCTCAAGAAGAAACCGCCCTCTCACATGAACACCGCGTCTGCCGCCGCCAGCGGCCATCCCAATATAGCGTTTATCAAGCGCTGGGGCAACCGCGACCAGGCCCTGCGCCTGCCCCGCAACCCGTCGCTCTCGATGAACCTGGCCGGCCTCGAGACGCGCACCACGGTGACCTTCGACGAGGCGCTGGCGGAGGACATGTTTCAGTTTTCTTGACCGATCCGCCGCAGTCCGGACAGGCCGACGGCAAGGAATCGGTGCGGTCAACTATGCCATTTGATAGAATCGCGGCATGAAAAAGCCCTCCCTATCCGAATATCTCGCTCAAACTGCCCCTGGCGTCATAACGATAGGCGGAGCGCGCATGGCCTTCATCGACGTCGAGGCCGGGTTTTGGAGCCTGCGCCGCCAGATGGAAAACCTGATTGGCTCGAAGGCGACCGGAGAAATCTTCCAGCAAGCGGGCGCCAATGGGGGCGCATCGTATGTCGCCGCGCAAGGACGCGCCCTTGAACCGCAGGCCCAAGAGGAGCTATTTGCGCAGTGCATCCAGGCTTATCAGGCGGCAGGCTTCGGTCAGTTCGAGATTCTGGAGGCCGCCTGGCCGCTCGGACGGGTACACCTGCAAGCGGAGGACACCTTCGAAGCCTGGATGATGACCCGGCATGGCCAGCGCGCTCCCAGCCCGGTCTGTGCGTATACGACCGGGGTGCTGGTCGGCTTTATCAACGTGATCAGCCTGCGACGCGATGTTGTCTGCATTGAACGGCGCTGTCAGGCCTGCGGCGATGAAGTGTGCGAATTTGAACTGTTGCCCGCCTCACAAGCCGAAGGACAGGCGGTCATCGCCTTTACGCCAGACCCGGCGCTGGGGACGTTTTCCTCTCTGCCCAACGGGCTGGATGAGCCGCAACTGCGCGAAACCCTCAGCCGCCTGACCGCGAACGAATCGCTTTTGCGTTCCATTGTCGAAAATGCCCATCATTTTGGCATCTACCGCCTCACGCTCGACCCCTCCAGCCCTTACGGGGCGCGGGTGACGCTGGCCAGCCCCTCCATCCGCGAATTGACCGGCGTGGAAGATTATTACGATTTTGCCAACTGGTTCAAGAACTTGCACCCTGAAGACGCCCCCCGGGTGTTGGAAGCCAACCGCCGCGCTCTCGAATATAGCGAGCCCTATAATCAGGTGACGCGCGTTTACAATCCTCGTCAGGGGCGCTGGCGCTGGGTGCAGACCATCTCTAACCCCGGTTTTGATGCTGCCGGACGACCGACGCACTTCGACGGCATGGTGATTGACTTGACCGAACAAAAGGAAGCTGAACTGACTTTGCAGGAGGTCAACGCCTCGCTGGAGCAGCGCGTGCGGGCGCGCACCGAAGAAATTGAACGGCGGCGCGCGACTGCCGAGAGTTTGCGCGACATCATCCGCATGATCAATTCCAACATGCCGCTGGACGAATTCCTGCAGCGGGCGGTGGAACTGGCGGCGCGGCAATTGGGCGCGGGGGCGTGCGTTTTGCATCACGTTGACCTGGAGAAGGAGGTCATCACCCATGCAGCCGGTTACGGCACGGAAGGAATTTTCGAAAAACGCGGCAGCCGCCCGTTTTCAGCGCTCAAACTTTCGGGCGACGAGGGCTACCTGCAAGCCTTGCTCAAGCGCCAGCCGATTTACGGAAACTACCCGCCCCGGCCGGAGCGGGTGGAAGAGATTCGCCGCAATCCAACCATCCCCGAAGCCATCCAACGCGAGCGGATGGCTCTGCGCGAGCACTACGCCGGTTCGTTTGCCGTACCGCTTTATATTCAAGATAAACTCTACGGCGGCATGGTCTTCTATTACACCGAGCCGCAAGATTTTCATGAGGAACAGATTCAACTGGGGCTGGCGTTTGCCGAGCAGGTGGCGGTGGCGCTTGAGAATGCCCGCCTGCTGCAAGAGACGGAGCAACGCCGCAATGTGGCCGAGAGCCTGCGCGAGACTCTTTCCATTCTGAATACGGCGCGTCCGCTGGATGAGATTTTGCAGCACATCGTGGCGCAGGCCCGGCAATTGCTCCATGCCCAGGCTGTGGCTGTTCACAAACTTGACCCGGCGGCGGGAATGCTCTCTCCGCAGGCCTCGGTGGGGCTTTCCGCCGAATACGCCGCGCAAATCCGCCTGCCGCTTGGGCAGGGCGCGCTGGGGCGGGCGGTCCTCACCCGTCAGCCGGTGGCGGTGAACGATACCACCCAGGTCTTTCACGGTCAGACGGTGTACACCGCCGAAGGCGAAGCCGTTTCGCTCGATACCAGCCTGACCGACAAGCTGCAAAAATTTTCCGACCGTTACGGAGCGGTGCTGGCTGTGCCGATGAGCGCGCAGGGAGAAATGTATGGCGGGCTGGTGTTGTATTATCCCACGCCGCGCAACATTCAGCCGGAGGAAATTGAGCTGGCCTCAGCCTTTGCCAGCCAGGCTTCTCTGGCGATTGAAAACGCTCTCCTGAGAGAGCAGGCCGCCGAAGGCGCGGCGCTTTCGGAGCGCAGCCGTCTGGCGCGCGACCTGCATGACGCTGTTTCACAGACGCTTTTTTCCGCCAACCTGATTGCCGAAGTGTTGCCCAAACTGTGGGAGCGCCAGCCCGAAACGGCCGCTCAAAAATTGGAAGAACTGCGCCAGCTGACGCGCGGCGCGCTCTCTGAAATGCGCACGTTGCTGTTGGAACTGCGCCCTGCCGCCCTGGCCGAGATGGATTTGGCGGACCTGCTGCGTCACCTGGCGAACGCCTTTACAGCACGGGTGCGTTTGCCGGTGGAATTATCGGTCGAAGGGCAGTTCGACCCGCCCATCGAGGTGAAAGCCGTCTTTTACCGCGTGGCGCAGGAAGCCCTCAATAACATCACGAAACATGCCGCGGCTTCGCAGGTCTTCATCAGCTTGCAAAGAAAGGAAAACTCCGCGCGTCTGTGCGTGCGCGATAACGGGCGCGGATTTGACCCGAATCAGATTCCGCCTGCGAGCCTGGGGTTGGGCATTATGCGCGAGCGCGCCGAGGCGATTGGGGCGCATCTCGACATCCAAAGCCGCCCCGGCGAAGGGACATCGGTCACTTTGACAAAATAAACGGAGCCTTCATGGAAAACAAAATTCGCGTTCTGCTGGTGGATGACCATGCGGTTGTGCGCAGCGGCCTGGCGACTTTCCTAATGACCTGCGACGACATGGAACTGGTGGGCGAAGCCGAGAGCGGCGAGCAAGCCCTGGCGCGCTGCCCGGTGGTCAAACCCGATGTGGTCCTGATGGATCTGGTCATGCCCGGCATGGGTGGGGCGACCGCCACCCGCCAACTGCGCGAAATCTGTCCCGAAGTGCAGGTTATCGTCCTGACCAGTTTCAAGGAGCGGGAACTGGTACAGGGCGCTTTGCAAGCCGGGGCGATTGGGTACTTGCTTAAGGATGTGACTGCGCAGGAACTGGCCAGCGCCATCCGCGCCGCATCGATGGGCAAACCCACGCTCGCACCGGAGGCCGCCCAGGCGCTTATCCAGGCCGCCCGTCATCCCGCCGAAAAAGCCGGTTTCAACCTGACCGAACGCGAGCGCGAAGTGCTGGCGCTGATGGTGGAAGGCCTGAACAACAACCAGATTGCCCAACGGCTGGTGGTCAGCCCCTCGACGGCCAAATTTCATGTCAGCAGCGTTCTTTCCAAATTGAGCGCAACCACCCGCACCGAAGCGGTCGCGATTGCCCTGCAAAACAAACTGGTCAGGTGACCCGTTTTATGCTACCCCCTCGACCAGTCCCCACCTTCCGGAAAGTTATGAATGAAAGTCAGCCTCGTTTGCCGGGATGAATGATTGCAACCCGAAGCGCGTCAATGAGACTGCGCCCAGACCTATAGCGGTTACGACCACTCCCAACAATCCGCCAATCACCGGAATAGAGGCGAGCAGTTTCAGACCGAGGATGAAAACCAGCGTGCCGGCGAAGGCTGATTTTTCAGCGGAAAATGAACCCTTCAGCGCCCGTTCGATCAACCTGCCGGTTGTTATTCCCAGCCCAATCCACCCCAGGACAACGGCCAGGCCCAAAACCAACAGTCCCAACAATGTGACCGGGATAAGGAGGATGGTGTAAGCCATCGTCACCAACAGGGAAATGCCAACCACGCCGACCAGCAATCCCACCGACCCGCTGACGAGGGTGTGTTGAGCGGCGGCTTCGCTAACGCGCTTCACGCCGTTGGGAAAGGTGCGCGCCAGGAACAAGGCAGTCAAGCCCAGCAGGATTGCATTAAGCAGGGTTTGTAGCAACGCTCCAGGCAGGGGTGGGGAGTCTCGTTCAGGCAAGTGGGGGAACGGGATATTGGCTCCGGTGTGGATACGCCCTGCGATAACGGAACCGGGCGACGGGTGATAGGCTCCGCCGCCCAGATTCAGGTTTCCGCCCAGGCGCGCAGAGGGTTCGAGGGTCAGGTGACCGCCCAGCAGGGTGACATCCCCTACAATGTGACCCTGTACGACGAGTTGCCCACCAATTAAGTGCACGCTGCCTTGCAGGCTCGCTTGAGAAGATAAGGTCGCCTGACCGCCCAGCACAAGCAGGTCGCCGGGGTAATGGCCGGTGAGCTGGTGGCTGCCATCGGTGATGAGCGTGACCTGATACAGGCCATTGGCGCCACAAGCCGTTAGCAGCAATGACAGGAAAACAAGGAGCAGGCGCGCACGGAGAGGTTTCATGTGGACTCCGTTGGGCGGACAGGGAAAAATGCAAAAATCAGAAGTGCAAAGAAAAAGAACATGGAAAACGAATTAACCACCTGAATGTGTCGTTCGAGCGGGATTTGTTCAATCCAGGCGACAGACAGGCTGGTGCTGAGAAACGTGGCCGTCCAGCCCGAAAGGGTGACGCCCAGCGCCGCCCTGAAGGGGATGGTATCAGGTGTGGAAAAATCGGCCCAAACAGCAAAGTTCAACACGGTGTAGATGCTGACCGCCAGAGCGTAGAGCATCGGCATGATGAGCACGCCGCTTTCGGCCTCGACCCGGATGTGAAAACTATATTGCAGGTGGGTGAGCGCAAAGATGCCGAATATCCACAGAAAGAGCGGACGCACACGCAGGGAGGTGTAAAGCGCGCCAGCCGTCAGCGCGCCGATGACGTGGGTGACAGCGATGAACAAACGGATATTGAACTCTGGCGATTGCCAGGCGCTTTCCATGTAAAGCGGGGTTTTGAGCAGGCGCATAAAACCCAGGCTGTCCACAAAGTAAACGCCAAACATGGCAACGATAAAGCCCCAAAACTGTTGGCGCGACACGCCGCCGCGCATAAACCGCCCGTTGGCAAATTCGGGGCGCTGGTGTTGGACAGCGAGCGCATCGAGCCAGGGATGGCGCAGGAAGGCAAGCAATCCAATGGCAGGCAGCCCTGTCAGGAGCAGGAACAGTGAGATTTGGCGAAAAGTTTCGAAGCGCCATTCGCCCGAGGAGCCGGCGGCGGCAAAATAGGACAGGGCTGTGGTGAGGGCGGCTGCCCAGCCGCGCAGGCGCACCGGAACAAGGTCGGTGGTCAGCGAAAACATGGCCGGCACGCCAATTCCCAGTACGAGCGCCAAAACCGCCAGCCAGAGCACAAAGGCGGTTTCGCTTTTTACCCACGCGCAGAGAAAGGTCAGCAAGGTTTGAAAGACGATGACCACGAATGTGAGTTGTAGTTTGCGCCGAAACTTTCGCCCCCAGCCCCGGCCGGTCATCCACCAGCCAAAAAACAGCGCGGCCCCGCAGGTGAGCAGGGCCAACACGGCCATATCGCGGGCAATTGCGGCGGTGCTTAAGCCGAGCAGGCGCGTGCCGAAATCTTCCAACCCGATCTGAACGAAGGTCAGGTTGTAATAGTATCCTGCGGACATCATGGCGATGAACAGGCTCGTGCCGAACCACACCGGGGCGTTACGCGACTTGAAGCGCTCGAACATAATCAATCCATACGAGAGAACAGGGCCGAGATGATCAAAACCATGCTCAGCGCAAGGAATGAAAGCCCAGCCCAGCCGGCGCTGGTCGGAAATATCGAGGTCTCAAACAGATACGGCTGAGAGGTTCTCCAACCGAGAAAAGCCATTACACTGATGCCCATTGCCGCTTTGAACAACCGCGCACGCATAGATTCCGCCACAAAAGGCGCAAACCTGAGCGTTCCGCTCAGGACGTCTCCCGCCAAGTGAACCGTCAACGTCAACACAAGCAGGGCAACCAATCCGGTAATAATCCAGGAGACTGTGGTCGCGCAAACAATCCTGCTGAACTTCACTGAGCCGAGTCCATTCCAGCGCATCCAATCGGACAGCAATTCGGCGATCAAGGGCCAACTGCGCTGGCTGTTGGTCAGGATGACGATGCCGTCGCCCGATTCCGGGATCAAATGGAAATGCGTCATCCAGCCGTGTCCCTGGCCGCCATGCCAGACCGCTTTTTGCCCGTTTGGGATCGTTTCAATGAAGTGACCGAAACCATACGATTCGGAAACGAAACGGTAGACGCCGGACACTTCCACCTGCGGAGCGTACATTTGACGCAGGCTGTCCTGACTCAATACGCCGCGATCCGTGTAATAGCGCCCCGTCATCCCGCCGCTGACAAAGCGGGCAATATCTTCAACGCTTGCAAACAGTCCGCCCGAAGCCCGCGCCGGATACACATAGGGAGAAACCGGCGCGCCGTTCCATTCGTGCCCGTTTGGAACAAGCGGGGCAAACGATTCATCCCAAACAAAACTGGCAGCCGTCATCCCGAGCGGATGCAAGACTTCGCTTTCCATGTACTCCGCAAAGTCGCGTCCGGTTACTTCTTCGACGAGCAGTTCCAACAAGTTATAGCCGACGTTTGAGTACCCATATCCAGAGCCCGGTTGCTGAATCAATCGCGCTTCACCGGCGAGGTAATCCCGCAAGGAAGGCATTTCACTCCGAGGGGCATACTCAGCCGTTCTGCCGATTTCTCCCAGCGGCATACCCGCGCTGGCGCTCAGCAGCATCCGTGCCGTCACCGCCCGTTCATCAAATTCCGAAGCCGGCAAGTGCCAATCACGCAAATACTGTTGCACGGGGACGTCGAGTTCGATCGAACCCTGCTCGACCAATTTCATCACGCCCCAGGCGGTTACCGATTTGGAAATCGACTCTGCCCGGCAAACGGAATAAACAGTCATAGGACGTTTTGCTTCCAGATTGGCGTAGCCGTAAGCGTTCGACCAAACCAGCTCGCCGCCGCGAACGAGGGCGATGCTCGCGCCAGGAATGTTGTAACGGCCCATCAGCGCAGGAACGCGCTCATCGAGATAGGCGGTAAACGCTTCAAGCAGGTCCGATTGCCAATTTATCTTTGGACTGAAACTGGTATTTATAAGCATAAAGACCAAAGAGATAATTGCCGACGAGGCGCGTTCTGGCCGATGCTTTGCATTGTTGGATTTCATGCTTTCCATTCCATCGCTTCCAGGTTCGCGTCAGCCAATGCCCAGCGCTTGCCTCACCCGCACGACAAGCGTTTCCGCCGTTTCCGCGGCGCTGCGGGCGCAGGCAGGGAGGCCGCTCGCCCAGCTCTCTTGCAAAATCGTCGCAGTGATAAGCGCGTCCAACACGCGTAATTTGCCCGCATCTCTTCGGGTTTTGGGCAATCGGTCAGTCAACCGACGTTTTCATCCCGCCTCATTATGCAATTGGGGAGATTTGTACCCGGTCAGATGGGGAGGCGCTTTGCTCTTGTGTGAATAGCCAGGTCAACACCCCGGCGTAGAGCAAGCTATCGGCAAGCAGTTCCAGGCCATGGAAGAGGCGCATTTGCCAGGGAAACCAGTAGGCGGTGAGGACAGCCATAAAACCGGTGCAGGCAAAGATGGCGCCCCCCAAAGAGAACCACAGACTGCGGCGCGAGCCGTTCCAGCGGGCAAGCATAGGCAGACTGACCAGCAGAAAAAGCAGGCTGCGCGCTAATTGCAGGGGAATCATCTGCCCCCAGGTGGGGGTGGTCAGTTCATACTGACCGGTAGCGTAAAAGTCGCCAATCAGCGGCTGGACGAGCAACCCAAAAGCGAAGTAAATCAGCGGGTAAGCGAGCAAGGCGATCAGGACGCGCCATAGCCCGCCCTGAAAGACCGGCGCGACAGATCGCGGGGCGCGAACTGTGTCGGGCGCGGGGCGAAACAGGCTGGCAACCATCCCGCTCAGGAACAGGGCGGGCAACAGGAAGTTGAGCAGGGTGAACAGGGCATTTTCGAGCGATGAAACCGCGCCTGTCGTCATGAAAAAGAACGACTCAAGCACCATGCCGGCCGCCGCAAAGACCCATACAAACAGGGAAAGAAACAACCAGCGCGTCAGCCCGCCGGCTTGCAGGCGGCGGGAGAGCGGGGCGAGAAAAGCGGCCAGGAACATGCTGCCCAGCAGAAACCAGATAGCAATTGTCCCGGCGTCGGTCCCGGCGGGTATTTCGGGCGGGGTGAAGCCGAGCAAGGGGAGCAAAGCCCCGCTCAGCGCCATGCCCAGAAAGAAGGCCAGACCGCACACAGGCAGTTTCCACAAGTGCGCGCGGAGGCTCTTAGCGTTCATCGGATGAAATCTCCCTTCTTCCGTTTTTGCGCAATGCGAAGTGAAATAGCCCGAACGGCGCGGGCGACGGGCCGAATCGCCGCCCAAATAGAAATCAATATCCAGAGTGAGCGCTCCAGCAGCGTAGAGAGCGCGCCGGAGCGCGCGGTTTCAATTGAGCGCTCAGAGCGCAATAGCGGGCAAACGTTTAGGTTTGCGGTTCCGATAGTTCATCCAAATACTTCAACAACCTTCGATAATCTCTCACGCGCAAAGTGGGCGGGCTGGAGACTTCCGCCGCGCCGAACAAGCAGGTTGCAACACCTGCCGCCCGCCCGGCCAGGATATCGCTCTCCTGCCGGCCGATCAGCATGGTTTCGGCGGGGTTCAGGGCGTGTTCTTCCATTGCGGCAAGCAGGATGGCCGCGTTTGACTTGCCGGGGTAGCCTTGCTCCAGACTGAAGATGTCGCTGAAAAAGCGGGTCAGGTTGTGCGCGGCGAGCAGAGCGCGGATGGAGTCCCTCTTTCGGACGGTGACAATCAAATTCATGCCGCCATGCGCCGCAACCCAGGCGCAGACTTCGCGCGCGCCGGGAAATGGCGGCTGGCGCTCCGGCAGAATCCGGTGGTAGTGTTCGGCAGAACGCCGGCGCAACAGGGCCGGGTCGAGCTGGAAGCGCGCCGCAAGCGTATCTACGCAATACTCCAGGGACTGCCGGGAGAGCTCGTCCACCACGTTTAGGGCAATGAGGTAACCCATCTCGTTGAGCGACTGACTGAGGGCATAGGTGACAGCGGGATGGGTATCGAATAAAACCCCGTCCGTCTCCCAAAGCAGATGCCGAATCATGGCCGCTCTCATTACGCGAACCAGGTTAGAACGCCCAGCAAAAGGGCAGCGGGCAGGCGGGCGAGCGCTACTTTGCGCCAGTTCTGGTCACCGGCAATGGCGGAAACGGCTGCGCGCCCCTGAGGGTTGAAAATGACCAGCGCGGCTTTCAGGCCCCAGCCAACAGGCAGAATGATCATCAACAGCCAGCCAGCCCAGGTCTTCGGCGCGGCGTATACGAAGTGATAAAGCGCAAAGAGATAAAAGCCAACCAGCAGGAGGCTAGCCGCCACGAACCACCAGGGACGACGCTCACCGGCATACGCCGATTGTTCCACCGCCTGCCAGCGCGCGCCCATCAGCGCCATGGCGACGCTCGTGAACACAGCGGCAGAAGCGAGCAGATAGCCGAACAGTTTGACGTAGAGCATAGGAGACTCCTTGAAGACCAGGGCAGCGAGGACAATCCACAGCGGGGAGAGTTCCAACACGCCCAAAGCCAGGGTTCCGCCACCGAGGGCGGTCAGCAAAGCGTGGATGATTATCAGGAAAGAAGAGACCATTCGCTTCCCGGTCTGCAACAACCCCGCGCGAGCAGGGCGAAGCAGAAGACTCTGCCCGCGCGCTTTGAAAAGGAGGCGCACTTCGCTTTCATCCTAGAATCTGATCTCCCCCGTCACATCGGCAGATCGGGGGGATTCGTACCTGGTCAGTTGGGCAGATCTGTAAAAGCGCGCCCTGCCAGTAGCGCAGGATAGCGAGCGCCAGAAAGATGGTCGTTTGTCGAATAATGCCCGGTGAGCAAAACCAGACAGGGTAAGAAGCTGCCAAGCCTGGGGTATCATGTAGTCACAAGCGAACACGCCAAAAGAAAGGAAACTCACACGAGATAGAGGCGTTTTGCTGTAAAAATCACGGTTGTGTGTATAAAATGCCATGATCACCATGTCTGCCACCGCCCAAAGCTCACCAAACATCGCCTTTATCAAGTACTGGGGCAACCGCGACCAGGCCCTGCGCCTGCCCCGCAACCCGTCGCTCTCGATGAACCTGGCCGGCCTCGAGACGCGCACCACGGTGACCTTCGACGAGGCGCTGGCGGAGGACACGGTCACGATCGGGGGCGCGCTCCAGACCGGGCCCGCGCGCGAGCGGGTGACGGCCCACCTGGACCTGATCCGCCGGCGCGCGCAGATCACGACACGCGCCCGCGTCACTTCGCACAACAACTTCCCAGCCGGCGCCGGCATCGCGTCGTCGGCCTCGGCCTTCGCCGCCCTCACCCTGGCCGCCGCCGCCGCCGCCGGGCTGACGCTCCCCGAGGCCGAACTCTCGGCCCTGGCCCGGCGCGGGTCCGGCTCGGCCTGCCGCAGCGTGCCGGGCGGTTTCACCGAGTGGCGCATGGGCTCGGGCGACGCCGACTCGTTCGCGGTCAGCATCGCCCCGCCCGAGCACTGGGCGCTGGCCGATGTGATCGCCCTGCTCAGCGCCGCGCACAAGGCCACCGGCTCCACCGAAGGCCACGCCCTGGCCGACACCAGCCCCCTCCAGGCCGGCCGTGTCCTCGGCGCCGCCGACCGCCTGGCGCGCTGCCGGGCCGCGCTGCTGGCCCGTGACTTCGCCGTCTTCGCCGACGTGATCGAGGCCGACTCGACCCTGATGCACGCCGTGATGATGACCTCCACCCCGCCGCTCTACTACTGGGAACCGCTGACGCTGGCCGTCATGAAATCCATCCAGGCCTGGCGCGCCGGCGGCCTCCCGGTCGCCTTCACCATCGACGCCGGCCCCAACGTCCACTGCCTGTGCCCGGCCGAGCATGCGGCGGAGGTCGAGCGCCGCCTGAAGGCGCTGGGCGTGCCGCAGACGCTCACCGCCCTGCCCGGCGGCCCGGCCCGGTTGATCGCGTCCTGACCTCGGCGCGTCCCGGCGCGCCCCGGGGTGAACGCTTCTCACAATGAAAGGCGGTATAATCATTAATACGTTATCGTCGAGTGGCGGTGGTGCAGCATGATTGACTTCGGTTTCACGGACCTGGGCAGCGTCGCGATCTTCGTCGTCGTCCTCAGCGTGCTGGTGTTTGTCCACGAGCTGGGGCACTTCCTGGCCGCGCGCCTGTTCAAAATCCACGTCGAGGAGTTCGGCCTGGGCTTCCCGCCGCGCGCCCTCGGCCTGGTGCGGGACAGGGATAACAATTGGCGCCTGTTCTTCGGCGGCAAGGTCCCGAGCCAGGAAGAGCTGGGCGGCCCGCGCACCATCTACTCGCTCAACTGGCTGCCCATCGGCGGCTTCATCCGGCCGGCCGGCGAAGACAATCCCGCCGTGCCGAACGGTCTGGCCGCGGCCTCCAAGACCGCGCGCATCGTGGTCCTGGCGGCGGGCGCCGCCTTCAACCTGATCTTCGCTTTGCTGGTCTTCACCGTCGGCTTCCGGCTCGGCTGGCCGGACCGCGTGGTCATCGCCCAGGTCATGGAGGCGAGCCCGGCCGCCCTGGCCGGCCTGCGCGCCGGCGACGTGATCCTGAGCGCCGACGGCGAGGACATCCATTACATCCCCCAGGTGCGCCAGAAAGTCTATGCCCGCCTCGGCCAGCCCATCGACCTGACCCTCGACCGCGGCGGCCAGACCGTGACGGTCTCGGTCACGCCGCGCACCGAATGGCCCACCGACGAAGGTCCGATGGGCATTGCCATGGATCGGGCCATGGTCACCGACTACTCCTGGCCGGAGGCCTTCGTCCGCGCCAACCGCGAGATCGTCTTCCAGTTTCAGGAGTTGATCTATCTGCCCGGCCGCCTGATGCGCGGCGAGATCGCGCCTGAGCTGGCCCGCCCGATCGGCATCGTGGGCATGAACGACCTGACCCGCGTCGCCGTCACCACCGCGCAGGAAATCAACCAGTGGTATCCGGTGCTGCAACTGGTCGGCCTGATCAGCGTGGCGCTGGCCATGACCAACCTGCTGCCGCTGCCCGCGCTGGACGGCGGCCGCATCCTGTTCGTCCTGATCGAGGCCGTCCGCGGCCGGCGCATGGACCCGGCCCGCGAGGGACTGGTGCACATGATCGGCATGGCCATGCTGCTGGCCCTGATGGTCCTCATCACGTACCAGGACATCTTCAACCCCATCATCCCCCGGTAACGTCATGCCCGCGACCAGCGATTTTGCCCGCGTCCTTGAGCACCTCAAGGACCCCGACCACGCCTTCCCGCCCACCGACCTGTACCTGTTCTCGGACCTCGACCAGAAAGACCTGGCCGCGCTGGAGGCCGCCTGGCCGGAGGCGCCCGTCGAGCGCCGGCGCGCCCTCATGCAGGACCTGGGCGAGATCGGCGAGGCCAACCTGGAGGTCCAGTTCGAGGCCGTCTTCCGGCTGGGCCTGGAAGACGAGGACGCCGAGGTGCGCGCCGCGGCGGTCGCCAATCTGTGGGAATCCGAGTCCCCGTCCCTGATGGCGCCCTTCCTGGACCTGATGCAGCACGACCCGGCCCCGGCCGTGCGCGCCGCCGCCGCCAGCGCCCTGGGCCGCTTCGTGTACCTGGGCGAGATCGACGAACTGCCCCAGGCCCAGCTGCGCCGCGTGGAAGATGCGCTCCTGGCCGTGATCAACGGCGGCGACGACCTGGAAGTCCGCCGGCGCGCGCTGGAGGCCATCGCCTTCTCCGGCCGGCCGGAGGTGCCCGACCTCATCCAGAGCGCCTACGCCGCCCCGGACCGCCGGCAGCGCGTCAGCGCCGTGTTCGCCATGGGCCGCAGCGCGGACGCGCGCTGGGGCGAGGCCGTGCTCAACGAGCTGGAGAGCGGCGACCCGGAGCTGCGCTATGAGGCGGCGCGGGCGGCCGGCGAACTGGAGCTGACCCACGCCGTGCCCGCGCTCAAGCGCATGGTCGAAGAGGGCGACGTGCAGATCCGCGAGGCCGCCATCTGGAGCCTGGGCCAGATCGGAGGCGACGAAGCGCGCGAGATCCTGCTCACGCTGCTGCAGGAGGCCGAGGACGAGGTCGAGCGCGACTTCATCGAAGACGCCATGGAGAACCTGACCTTCCACGACGACCGGCTGGACTTCCCGCTCCTCAAGGCCGACCAGGATGAGCTGGACGAGCTATTCGACGCCGAGGACGACGACGATCTGGACGACACCCCGTCGCTGCCCCCGCATCAACGCCTCAATTGAGCCTGCTGTTTGAAGTCTTCCTCAACAACCTGCTGCCCGTCTTCCTGAGCGCCGGCGCCGGCGTCGCCCTGGGGCGCGCCTTCCGCCCGGACCTGAAGACGGTGACGCGCCTCGCCTTCTACATTTTCAGCCCGTGCCTGGTGTTCGCGTCCCTCACCCAGACCGAGGTGACCGGCGCCGAGTTCGGGCAGCTGGCGGCGTTCACCCTGAGCATCGTCGCCGCCATGGCGCTGCTGGCCGCCGGCCTGGGCCGGCTCCTGCGCCTGGACCGCCGCGAACTGGTCACGCTGGTGGTGGCGGCCGCCTTCGTCAACAGCGGCAATTACGGCCTGGCCGCCACGCGCTTCGCCTTCGGCGACGAGGCCCTGGCCCGGGCCGTGATCTTCTACATTTTCAGCACCATCAGCGTCTACACGCTGGGCATCTTTGTCGCCTCGCTCGGCCGGCAGACCTTCGCCGGCGCGCTGCGCGAGATCGTCAGCGTGCCCGCTTTCTACGCCCTGATCGCGGCGGCGCTGGTCCGCGCGCTGGGCTGGACGCCGCCCGCCTTCCTCAGCCGCACGGTGGACCTGCTGGGACAGGCCGCCATCCCCGTCATGCTGGTGCTGCTCGGCCTGCAGATGGCCGCGTTGCGGCCCCACGCCGAGGCCTGGCCGCGGGCGCGCCGGGCGGTCCTGGCGGCGGCCACGCTGCTTCAGCTCGTCGTCGCGCCGCTGGCCGCGCTGCTGCTGGCCGCCGGCCTGGGCCTGCGCGGCGTCACCTGGCAGGCGGCTGTGCTGGAGGCGTCGATGCCGGCCGCCGTGATCACCACGGTGCTGGCCGTCCAGTACGACCTGGACGCCGAGCTGATGACGGGCGCGGTCGTCCTCTCCACCCTGCTCAGCCCGCTGACGCTCACGCCCCTGATCACGTACCTGCTCGCGGCGGTGAGGTAAGATAAGGCAGTATGCGACGCGGGTTGTTTCCATTCCTGATCCTGCTCTTGCTCGGCGCGGTCGGCCCGGCGCCCGGCCCGGCCCTGGCGCAGAGCGGGCCGCGCGTCGTCGCCCTGCGCCAGCCGGCCTACGCCTTCGGCGGGGAGGTCACCTTCAGCCTGCTGGTCGCGAGCGAGGCCGAGATCATCGACGTCAACCTGCTGCTGAAGACCCCGGACGAGCCGCGCACGTTTGTCGGCAAGGCGCGCTTCATCAAGGGCCAGCGGGTGGAGGCCACGTACGTCCTGGAGCCGAGCCGCCGCCGTCTGCTGCCCTTCGCGCCGGTGACCTACTGGTGGGAGGCGCGCGACGCGGACGGCCGGACCCTGACCACGGAACGCCAGAGTTTCATCTACGCCGACAATCGTTTTGAGTGGCAGACGCTCACGGACGGTCCGATCACCGTGGCCTGGCACACGGGCGACCGGGCCTACGCCCAGATGGCGCTCGACGCGGCCGTCGCCGGGCTGGCGCGCGCCAATCGCGATATCCAGGCGCCGCTGCCGGAGGCGGTCACCGTCTACCTGTACCCGAGTCTGGCGCAGGCGCGCGACGCCCTGGTCGAATCCGGGCGGCTGTGGTCCGACGCCCACGCCAACCCGCTCTTCGGCGCCGTCGTCGTCACCCTGCCGCCCGACGACATAGACACGCCGGTCCAGGCCGCCCGCGACATCCCGCACGAACTGACCCATATCCTGATCGCCCAGAAGACCGGCGACCGGTTCTACAACGTGCCGGCCTGGCTGCAGGAAGGGCTGGCCATGATGAGCGAGGCCGTCCCGGATGCGGACCGGGCCGCCGCCCTCCAGGCGGCCCTGGACGCGGACGAGCTGCTGCCCCTGGCCAGGCTCTGCGGGCCGTTCTCGCCGGACGCGGCCGAGGCGCAACGGGCGTACGCCCAGAGCGAGTCCGTGGTGCGCTATATCCGCGACCGGTACGGCGCGCAGGCGTTTGACGCGCTGCTGCGGGCCTACGCCGACGGCGTGGACTGCGCCGGCGGCGTGCAGCGCGCGCTGGGGATGACGCTGGAGGAACTGGAGGAGGCGTGGCTGCAGAGCAGCCTCCGGGCGAACCCGGTCCTGCTGCGGGCGCGGTGGCTGGGGCCCTGGCTGGCCCTGGCCGGCCTGGTGCTGTCCGGCTCCGGGTTGTTCTGGCTGTTCACGAGCGGCCTGAAGCCCGCCCGCCACGTGGTATAATTTTCCTGTCGCCATCCCTCGGATGGCGTTTTTCGCGCCTTATGGACACGCCAGAAGAGAGCCTGCACGCCCGCGTTTTTGGACGCGTGCAGGGCGTCAATTTCCGCGCCGCCACCCGCGAGCGCGCCCAGGCGCTGGGCCTCACCGGCTGGGTGCGCAACCGGCCGGACGGTTCAGTAGAAGTGCTGGCCGAGGGGACGCGCGCCGCGCTGACCCGGTTGCTGGACTATCTGCACCACGGGCCGCGCCACGCCGCCGTAGATCGCGTTGAAGCCGTGTGGCGGCCGGCGAGCGGCGGGTTCATCAGCTTCGAGATTCGCTTCTGACCATGCGCCGCAACCCGGAACGCACGGCCTGGGCCGTCCTGTGGTCGGCCTTTGCGTCGTTCTGCCTCCTGCTCTACTTGATCCCGGCCGGCGCCAGCTGGCTGGTGCAGAACGCCACTGCCGAGCAGGTCATCACCCTGGCCCGCAGCAACATCGTCTATGTCCAGCGCCCCGGCCGCACCTCGCTGGAGGCCAACCTCACCGATATCCCGCCCGGCTCATCGATCTCGACCGAATCGAACGCGCAGGCCACGCTCACCTTCGTCGCCCGCGACGGCGGCGTGACCATCGCGTCCGTGGACATCTACGGCGACACCCAGCTGACCATCGCCCGGGCGGAAAGCCCGCGCTTCGGGGCCTGGAGCACCGCGCCGCACCAGATCGAGCTCACGCTTACCAAAGGCCGCCTGCGCCTCTTCACCGTCGCGGACGGCGGCCGGGCGGTCGCCGTGCGCATCGAGTCCGCGCCGGACACGGTCACCGCCATCACGACGCCGGGCGTCAACGCCTCGGTCGTCGCCTCCTTCGTCCAGACCACGGTCACCGTCCGCGAGGGCCGGGTGCAGGTGTCGGCCCAGGGGCAGACGCTGTCGCTGACCAGCGACCAGCGCGCCGAAGTCGCGCTCGGCTCGGCGCCGGTCGGGCCGCTGCCGGTCGAACGGGACCTGATCCTGGACGGCGACTTTGCCGCCGATTTCGGCGCCGCCTGGCAGAAGGAGATCTTCACGCCCGTCATCGCCACGGAAAGCCCGGGCCTGGTGGCGAAGACCGTGCTGGGCGGGCGGCCGGCGGTCAACTTCTCCCGGCTGGGCGACAACTGGGGCCAGGTGGGCCTGTACCAGGAGATCAACGCCGACGTGCGCGGCTTCGCGTCGCTGCGCCTGCAGCTCGACGTCTACCTCTCGTACCAGAAACTGAGCAACTGCGGCGTACAGGGCACCGAGTGCCCGATCATGGTGAAGATCAAGTACGTGGACCTGAACGGGGCCGAACGCGAGTGGCTGCAGGGTTTCTATTACAAGTTCGATCCGAACCCGGCGTTCGGCCTGACCTTCTGCGGGCCGTGTTTCCCGCGTTATAGCGACCACCTGCTGGTGGAGCCGGGACAGTGGAAGCCGTACGAGTCGGGCAACCTGCTGGAGATCTGGCGTGAGGCGGGGGCGCCGGCGGCCGTGATCAAGAGCATCTCAATTTACGCCTCCGGCCACAGCTTCGACAGCAACGTGGCCCAGGTGCAGCTCCTGGTCTCCGAATGAACTCAGAAGCCCAGCCCGCGTTCCTTCATCGACACAAAACGGTGCCGACCGATCACCAGATGATCGAGCACGTCCACATCCAATAGCTTGCCGGCCTGGACGATGGCGCGGGTGACGGCCACGTCCTCCGGGCTGGGCGCCGGGTCGCCGGAGGGATGGTTGTGGACCACGATGAGGGCCGCGGCGTTCAGGCGCACCGCGTCCTTGAAGATTTCGCCCACGCGGATGAGCGAGGTGTTGAGCGAGCCGTGGTACACCTCGACCGGCTTGCCGAGGACGCGGTTGCGCGTGTCGAGCAGGATCACGAACAGGTACTCCTGCTCCAGCCCGGCCAGCTCATACATGAGCAGGTTGGCGGCGTCGGCCGGGGAGCGCACCACCGGCCGCTCGTCGGGGAACTGGATGGCGATCCGCCGGCCCAGCTCGACGGCGGCGATGAGCTGAGCGGCTTTGGCCCGGCCGACGCCTTTGACCCGGCACAGGTCGGCGAGCGCAGCGCGGTGCAGGCCCGGCAGCCCGCCGATCTCCGCCAGGAGGCGCTCCGCCAGCCGGACGGCGTTCTCCCCGGCCACGCCGACGCGCAGCAGGACGGCGAGCAGTTCGGCGTTGCTCAACGCGCCCGGGCCCGCCGTCTCCAGGCGCTCGCGCGGGCGGTCGTCGGCCGGCAGGTCCGTGATGCGGGGGCGGAAATCGGTCATCGCGGCCAGTGTAGCCAGGGCCGCGCCAGGCGACGGGCGGCGGTTGGCAAGCGATGGGTGGGAAACCGGACACCCTGAGGCGCATCTGCGCCGCGCCCGCATTTGCCCTCCCCTGGACCCCATCCTATAATCGGGTTTGCCATGCCCATCAACCTGGACCTGAATTCCCTGGCCGACTACGTCCTGCTGGCCGCCGCCTTCATGGGCGCGTTCCTGAGCGCCCTGTGGCTCAGCCTGGTCATCTGGACCTTCCGCGACATGCGCGCGCGCAGCCGCGATGTCTTCGCCCAGGTGCTGGCCGCCGCCGTGGTGGCCGTGCTGACCCTGCCCGGCCTGCTGATCTACCTCATCTTGCGTCCGCCGCGCACGCTGGCCGAGACCTACGAGCAGAGCCTGGAAGAGGAAGCGCTGTTGCAGGAGATCGAAGAGAAGCGCGTCTGCCCCGGCTGCGGACGCCAGGCGAGCGAAGAGTGGCGCCTGTGCCCCAACTGTCTGACCAAGCTCAAGAAGACGTGCGCCCAGTGCGGGCGGCTCATGGACCTGCCCTGGAACGTCTGCCCTTACTGCGCGACGCCCGTGGACGGCGCGCGCGCCTCCGAGGCCGAGCCGGCCCCCGCGACCGAGTAGTTCGATCATCCATCGTTTTCCGTCATCAGACCGATAAGCCGGGCGCCTAGGCCGTCTTAAGCTGCGGCTCATGCAACAGCGCGATACTATTGCGTTAAGCCATTATCCCTATTCACCGAGGAGCCCAGCCCCATGCCCGAGACCCTGACGCCGCCCTACTACGCCAATACGCCGTTCCTGGGCGCGCTGCCCAAAGTGTGGCGCGACCCGCTGCATTTCTTCTGTGAGGCGGCGCGCAGCAACCGCGTGGTGCAGTTCAAGCTCGGGCCGCGCCACTTCCTGCTCATCAGCCATCCGGACGACGTCAAATACGTCCTGCAGGACAACGCCCGCAACTATGTGAAGGGCTACCAGATGCTGGAACCCTTCCTGGGTCAGGGGTTGGTCACCGCCAACGGCGACCATTGGTTGCGCCAGCGCCGGTTGATGCAGCCGGCCTTCCACCGGGGCAAGATCGCGGCCCTGTCCGGCCAGATGGTGACGGCCGGCCAGGAGATGCTGGCGCGCTGGGCGCCTTACGCCCAGACCGGCCGGCCGCTGGACGTCGCTTCGGAGATGATGCGCCTGACCCAGACCATCATCGTGCGCACCATGTTCAGCACGGACGTGAGCGCGAACGCCGACCGGCTGGCGGAGGCCTTCGGCGAGGTGCTGGAATACCTGAACAGCCTGCTCTTCTCGCCCTTCCAGATCCCGCTCAGCTGGCCGACGCCCACGCACCTGCGCTTCCGCCGCGCCAACCGCTACATCGAGAGCACGGTCTACCGCATCATCGACGAACGGCGGCGCACGGGGCGCCGCGAGCCGGACCTGATCTCCATGCTGCTGGAAGCCCGCGATGAGGCGACCGGCGAGGGCATGAGCGACAAGCAAATCCGCGATGAGATCATGACCATCTTCTTCGCCGGCCATGAGACCACGGCTTCCACCCTGGCCTGGTCCCTGTGGCTGCTGGCCCGGCACCCGGAGCACGACGCGCGACTGAAACAGGAGGTCGACGCGGTCCTGCAGGGCCGCCCGCCGGCCTTCGATGACCTGCCCCGTCTGCCCTTCACGCGCCAGGTGATCGACGAGGCGCTGCGCCTGTACCCGCCGGGCTGGATGTTCACGCGCCTGCCCGTCGCCGACGACGAGGTGGCCGGCTACCGCATCCCGGCCGGCGTCCAGCTGATGATCAGCCCGTACGTCACCCACCGCCTGCCCGAGTACTGGGACGCGCCGGACGAATTCCGGCCGGAGCGCTTCGCGCCAGGCGCCGACGAGGGCCGGCCCAGGCTGGCCTACTTCCCCTTCGCCGCCGGGCCGCGCATGTGTATCGGCAACAACTTCGCGCTGGTGGAGGCCCACCTGTTGCTGGCCAGCATCGCGCAGCGTTACCACCTCAAGCTGGTCCCCCATTACCGGGTCCGCGCCCTGCCCATCGCCACCCTGCGGCCCCAGCCGGGCGTGCTGATGACGCTGCGGGAGCGGTAGTCGGACGACAGACCACAGAGGACCGCTGGGCCTGGGCCTCGACCCATCGGTCGTCGGCCGCCTGTCGTCCGCCGTCCCCGAGCCGTCCTTTGATATAATCCGGCCCTGAAATCACCGCCACAGGAGCCGCCATGCCTTACACCACGATTCAAGTCCCCGCGGGCGAAAAGATCACCATCGCGGACGGCCAGCTGCGCGTGCCCGACCACCCCATCATCCCCTTCATCGAGGGCGACGGGACCGGCCGCGACATCTGGCGCGCATCGGTGCGCGTGCTGGATGCGGCCGTGGCCAGGGCCTACGGCGGCCGGCGTCAGATCGCGTGGATGGAAGTCTTCGCGGGTGAGAAATCGTTCAAGCAGTTCAACACCTGGCTGCCGGAGGAGACCGTGGAGGCCTTCCGCGAGTTCCTGGTGGGCATCAAGGGCCCACTCACCACCCCCATCGGCGGCGGCATCCGCTCGCTCAACGTGGCGCTGCGCCAGTTGCTGGACCTGTACGTCTGCCTGCGCCCCGTGCGCTGGTTCCAGGGCGTGCCGTCCCCGGTCCGGCGCCCGGACAAGGTGGACATGGTGATCTTCCGCGAGAACACGGAGGACATCTACGCCGGCATCGAGTTCGAGGCCGGGTCCGAGGCCAACCGCAAGTTCATGGAGCTGTTCCAGCAGGCTTTCCCCAAGGAGGCCGGCAAGATCCGCTTCCCGGCCACCTCCGGCATCGGCATCAAGCCGGTCTCGCGCGAGGGCTCCGAGCGTCTGATCCGGGCCGCCCTCCAGTACGCCCTCGGCAACGGGCGCAAGAGCGTCACGCTCGTGCACAAGGGCAACATCATGAAGTACACGGAGGGCGCCTTCCGCAACTGGGGCTACGCCCTGGCCGAGCGCGAGTTTGGCGACCGGGTTTACACCTGGGAGCAGTGGGAGCGGACGAAGGCCGCGCAGGGCGAGGCCGCCGCCAACGCCGAGCAGAAGGCGGCGCTGGCCGCCGGCAAAGTCCTGGTCAAGGACGCCATCGCCGACATCACGCTCCAGCAGGTGCTCACCCGGCCGGACGAGTTCGACGTCATCGCCACCATGAACCTGAACGGCGACTATCTCTCGGACGCGCTGGCCGCGCAGGTGGGCGGCATCGGCATCGCCCCCGGCGGCAACATCAACTACGTCACCGGCCACGCCGTGTTTGAGGCCACCCACGGCACCGCGCCCAAGTACGCGGATCAGGATAAGGTCAACCCCGGCTCGGTGATCCTCTCCGGGGAGATGATGCTGCGCTACCTGGGCTGGACCGAGGCCGCCGATCTGGTCATCCAGGGCATGGACGGCGCCATCGGGGCCAAGACCGTCACCTACGACTTCGCGCGCCTGATGGACGGCGCGACCGAGGTGAAGTGCAGCAAGTTCGGCGACGCCGTCATCGCCCACATGTAGCGCCAGCCAGAAAGGCGGCCACCGAGACGTTGGGACACGGAGCGGCGGAGCCACCCACCGATACCGTCCACGCCAGCGTCGCCATCATCTGGGACGCGTTCCTGGCGATGCATCAGGCCATGCGCGCCGTGGCCCAGCGCGCCCGGCGGCGCTTCCAGACCTGCGACTGGGCCGGCCTGCAGGCCGACGCCGTCGAGCGGCTGGAGCTGCCCGAGCAGCATGTGCAGGCGGCGGTGCGCGCCCTGCGCGCGCAGCTCGGCGAGCGGATCACCGAGCGGGCCATGTGGGTGTCCCTCAAAGCGGCCTTCGCCCGGCGCTGTGAAGGCCAGCCGGCCGAGGAGATCGCCAAGACTTTCTTCACCACCTTCACGCGCCGCGTCTTCGGCACCGTGGGCATCGACGCCGAGGTCGAGTTCCGCGGGGCCGAGGTCGAGGTGACGGTGGACCTGGAACGCGCGCCGGTCTTCGTCACTTACACCGGCGCCTCCAGCGTGGACCTGGCCCGCGCCTGTCTCCAGCACGCCGCCTTCGACATCCCCTTCGACGACCTGGAGCGCGACGCCCGGCTCGTGGCGCGCGAACTCGAGGCGGCGGGCGGGCCCCCGCCGGTCGCCGTGGACCTCCTGCAGCCGGTCTTCTACCGCAACAAGGGCGCCTTCCTGGTGGGCCGCGTGCGCGCCAGCGGGCGCACGCTGCCGCTGGTGATCGCCCTGCGCAACGGCGGCGGCGGGCGCAGCGCGGGCGGCCGCGTGTACGCCGACGCCGTCCTGCTGGACGAGGACGAGGTCAGCATCGTCTTCAGCTTCACGCGCTCGTACTTCCACGTCGACCTCGAGCGCCCGGCCGAGACGGTCCAGTTCCTGCGCTCGATCATGCCCTGGAAACGCATGGCCGAGCTGTACACCTCGGTGGGCTACCCGCGCCACGGCAAGACCGAGCTGTACCGCGACCTGCTGCGCCACCTGGACTACTCCACCGACCTGTTTGTCCCCGCCCCCGGCGATCGCGGCATGGTGATGGTCGTCTTCACCCTGCCGTCGTATGACATGGTCTTCAAGGTCATCCGCGACCGCTTCGCCTATCCCAAGACCACCACACGCCAGGAAGTGCTCGACAAGTACGCGCTGGTCTTCAAGCACGACCGGGCCGGCCGGCTGGTGGACGCCCAGGAGTTCCGCACCCTGGCCTTCCCGCGCCGGCGCTTCGCGCCCGAGGTCGTGGATGAACTGCTCACCACGGCCGCCAGCAGCGTGGACGTGACCGCCGACCAGGTCATCCTCAGGCACGTCTACACCGAGCGCCGCATGAACCCGCTCAACCTCTACCTCCGCGAGGCGTCGCCCGCCGAGGCCCGCGACGCCGTGTTCGACTACGGCCAGGCCATCCGCGACCTGGCCGCCACCAACATCTTCACCGGCGACCTGCTGCTCAAGAACTTCGGCGTTACGCGCCACCGCCGCGTGGTCTTCTACGACTACGACGAGCTGACCACGGTGACCGACTGCGTCTTCCGCGACCTGCCCCGGGCGCGCGACGACGAGGACGACTGGCGCGGCGAAGCCTGGTATTACGTCGGCGAGAAGGACATCTTCCCGGAGGAGTTTCTGACCTTCATGGGCCTGCAGGGCGAACTGCGCCAGGCCTTCCTGGACGCGCACGCCGACTTGCTCACCGCCGATTTCTGGCGGAAAATGCAGGCGCGCCACCGGGCCGGCGAGGTGTTGGAAGTGCTGCCCTACCGGGCGACGCGCCGGCTGAGCCCACACATCGAACTGTAGAGAAAACATCATGACCACTGCGTACACCCTTGTCCTGATCCGCCACGGCCAGAGCACCTGGAACCTGGAGAACCGCTTCACCGGCTGGACGGACGTCGGCCTCACCGACCAGGGCCGCGAGGAGGCCTATACCGGCGGCCGGCTCCTCAAAGACGGCGGCTACACCTTCGACCTGGCCTTCACGTCCGTCCTGAAGCGCGCCATCCACACCCTCAACATCGTGCTGGATGTGATGGACCTGGACTGGTTGCCGGTGGTGAAAGGCTGGCAGCTCAACGAGCGTCACTACGGCGCGCTGCAAGGCCTAAACAAGGCCGAGATGGCCGAGAAGTTCGGCGAGGCGCAGGTGAAGCTCTGGCGGCGCAGCTACGACGTGGCGCCGCCCCCCCTGGAGCTGGACGACGCGCGCCACCCGCGCTTCGACCGCCGCTACGCCAGCCTGAAACCCGAGGAGCAACCGCGCACCGAGTCGCTCAAGCTGACGGTCGCCCGCATGCTGCCCTACTGGCATGGCACCATCGCGCCGGCGGTCCAGTCCGGCCAGCGTGTGTTGATCGCGGCCCACGGCAACAGCCTGCGCGCCCTGGTCAAATACCTGGACAATATCTCCGACGAGGCCATCGTCGAGTTGAACATCCCCACCGGCGTGCCGCTGGTCTACGAGCTGGACGCCGACCTGCGACCCGTGAAGAGCTTCTACCTGGGCGACCCCGAGGCCGTGGCGAAGGCCGCCGCCGCCGTGGCCGCCCAGGGTAAAGCCAGATAACGGCCAGGGCAAAAGGCAATAAAAATTACGATAGAATAGGCCTGGATTTCGGGTTAAGCTGGTCGCTATGGGCACGACGGTGCGCTTGCCTGCGCGTCTGCAGGAAATCATTGAAGACTTCGCGTTGTGCGAGGGCCGCGAGAAGCTCGAGTTGCTGCTGCAATTCGCCCAGCAATTGCCGCCCCTGCCGGACTGGCTGAAGGCGCACAGGGAACGCATGGACCCGGTGCCGGAGTGCATGACGCCGGTCTTCGCCCATGCCGAGGTCCAGGACGGCCGCCTGCGCTTCTACCTGGATGTGCCGGACGAAGCGCCCACCGTGCGCGGCTACGCCGCCATCCTGGCCCAGGGCCTGGACGGCGCCACCCCGGCCGAGGTGCTGGAGGTGCCGCTCACCTTCTATGAAGCGATGGGCCTGTCTACCGTGCTGAGCGGGCAGCGTCTCAATGGAATGCGCGCCATCCTGGCGCGGCTGAAACATTACGCCCGGCAGGCGGCCGGATAGCGGAGGAGCAGAGCCCTATGGCGGCCCTGGTCGATCAACTCGTGCTGGCCACGGTAAGCGGCGAGCAGACCGGCGAACTGGTCCAGAGGCTCAACCAGGACGGGTTTTACGTGACGGTCATCGACAGCCGCGGCGGCCTGCTCGACGAGCGGACCTCCACCCTGCTCATCGGCCTGAACCGGGACCGCCAGCCGCAGTTGCTGGACCGGCTACGCAGCGAGTGCCGCACGCGCCGGCGCCTGATCCCGGCCCAGCTGGAGACGCCGCTGGCCTCCGCCCAGACGCTGATGATCGAGGCCGAGACCGGCGGCGCCATCCTCTACGTCTTCGACGTCGAACGGTTCGAACAACTGTAGCCCAACCTGTCGGGAGGTCGGTGATGAAGCTCATCCTCGCCATCGTCCGCGACCGCGACGACGCCAGCGTGATCAACCAGCTCGTCACGCGCGGTCACCGCGTGACGCGCGTGGCCAGCACCGGCGGCTTCCTGCGGCGCGGCAACGTGACGCTCCTCATCGGCACCGAGGCGGACCAGGTCCAGGCCGTGATCGACACCCTCCGCGAGGCCTGCCCGCCGCCCGAGCCCGGCCTGCACCGCGCCACGCTGTTCGTCCTCGACGCCGCCCACTACGAGCAGGTTTGATGCCCATCGGCCTCCCGGCCGAACTCCTCGTCGCCTTGCGGCGGGCCCGCCGCGTCGCCGCGCTGACCGGCGCCGGCGTCAGCGCCGAGAGCGGCGTCCCCACTTTCCGCGACGCGCAAACCGGGCTGTGGTCCCAATACCGCCCGGAGGCGCTGGCCACGCCGCAGGCCTTCCAGCGCGACCCCAAACTGGTCTGGGAGTGGTATGCGTGGCGGCGGGAGCTGGTCGGCCGGGCCCGGCCCAACCCCGGCCACCTCGCCCTGGCCGAGTTCGAGCGCCGCCTGGCGCAGCGCGGCGCGGTCTTCACGCTCATCACCCAGAACGTGGACGGGCTGCACGCGCAGGCCGGCTCTCAGAACCTCATCGAACTGCACGGCAACCTCCAGCGCACCAAGTGCTTTGACTGCGGCCGGCCGGCTGAAACCTGGGCCGAGGATGGGTCCGTGCCGCCGCGCTGCCCGGCGTGCGGCGGGCGGCTGCGGCCGGACGTGGTCTGGTTCAACGAGGCGCTTCCGCCCGAGGCGCTGACGGCCGCCTTCGAGGCGGCGCAGGCGTGCGACGTTTTTCTGTCCGTGGGGACGTCGGGCCTGGTGGAGCCGGCGGCCTCCCTGCCGTTCGAGGCGTTACGGCGCGGCGCGGTCGTGGCCGAGGTCAACCCGCATGAGACGCCGCTCAGCGCCCACGCCACGTTCGTCCTGGTCGGCCCGGCCGGCGAGGTGCTGCCCGCGCTGGTTCAGGCCTTAAGCCGCCAATGACGCACCGCGCCGGCGCTGAAAGGCCTGGCGTCAGACCAGAGTCACCGCCAGTTGGGTCGCCGCCGCCGTCGGGCAGATAGCCTGCACACGGATTTGCTGCCCGTCCGCGTCGTACTCCCAATCCGTAACCGCCGCGCCGTTCACGCGCACCGCGCGCGGCGCGGCGGCGGCCCGGTGCAGGACCACGACCACGCGCCGCGCCTCGACCTGGCCCGGGAAGCCCCCTTCGGCCGCCCCAATCGTGACCGAGAGGTTGGCGCCGTCGCCGGCCACCCGGAAGCGCGTCGTCGAATACTCGCCCCGCTGATACGCCCGCGTCTTGCCGTCGTCGTCGTACAGCACCCACTCGGCGGGATAGGGCGGCCAGCAATTCAGCTCCAGTTCGTCGAAGCCGTGATCGTCCGGGATGTGCTGAAGGACCGGGCCCAGCGGCAGGATCGAGCCGCCGCGGGCCAGGAGCGGCAGCCGGTCCAGGGGCGCCGGGTAGTGGATCTCGCCGCCGCCCGCCCAGCTTTGGGTTGACCAGAAATCGTGCCAGACGCCGGCCGGAAGCCGGACCCGGCGCTGCGTGGCGCCGGCCTCGACCACGGGCGCGGCCAGGAGCGCCGGGCCGAGCATGAACTGGTCGGCCACATCCGCCAGGCGCGCGTCGTTCGGGAATTCCAGCAGCAATGGGCGCAGCGGCGGCAGGCCGGCGAGGTACGCCTGCCAGGCCAGCGCATTCCAGTAGGGCAGCAGGCGATAGCGCAGATCGGTCAGCGCGCGAAAATTGGCCTCGGCCTGCGGGCCGTGCGACCACGGGAAGCGCGTGTCGTCGAATTCGGGCGGGCGCCAGAAATAGCGCGCGATCGGGGCGAGCAGCGCCCACTGGGCATAGCGCCGGTGCGTCTCCGGCGTCGTCTTGCCGTCCAGGCCGAATACGTCCACGGTCCAATGCGCGAAGCCCAGGAGGCTCATGTTCAGGCCGGCCCGCAGCGTGCTCCGGATGTGCTTGAACGTCGGCTGCTGATCGCCCAGGAAGAGGGCCGGGAAGCGCTGCGAGCCCGCCCAGGCCGACCGCCCGTAAACGAAGCCGCGCCGGTCATCCAGGGCCTCCATCCCCTCGTACAGCGCCCGGCCGTAAAAGAAGCCGTACAGGTTGTGATATTCGCGCCCCGTCATCCCCAGGTGGCTGCGCGCGTCCGGCGGCAGATACTCCCCGTCATCGTTCTTGAAGAAGGCCACACCCTCGTCATAGCGCGGGCGCATCAGGCCGTTCCACCACGCCGCCGCCTCCGGGTTGGTGAAATCCACCATGCCGCCCACACCGAACCACCATCTGGCCTCCGCGTGGGCGAAGTAGCCGCGCGCCCGGCCGGCTTCGTACTCAGGCAACGCGCGCTCGTCGTCGCGCTCCAGGCCGCGCGGGATGTTGGCGGCCGCCGTATTGAGGAACCAGCGCTGAAACGCGCGGGTGCGCTTGTTCTGGAAAGGGGTGGTGATGAGGCCGAGCCGGACGCCATACGATTTGAGCTGCGAGATTAGCCGCTGAGGATCAGAGATGAGCGACTTGCGCCACTGAAAGTTGTGGTAGCGCTCCTCCCAGTGATAATCCAGGATCACGGCGTCCAGCGGGATGCGGCGGCGGCGGTGCTCAGCCACGCGCGCCTGCACGACCTCCTGGCGCTCCTGGGGGTAGCCGGTCACCATCAGGCCGAAGGCCCAGCGCGGCGGCAGCGGCGGCCGGCCGGTAAGCGCCGTGTAGGTCCGCAGCAGGTCGGCGTAATCCGGGCCATAGACCAGGATGTAGTCGGCGCCGGGCCCGGCGGCGTCGATCTCCAGCACGCCGCGCCCCGGGTCGAGCGTCCACCGGCTGGGGTGGCTGTTGAGCAGCCAGAAGAGGTAGCCGCGCGAACTGATGAAAACCGGGATCGCGGAGTAAGTCTCCCGATCCTGGATCATCTGGATGGCGTCGCGGCTCTTGAGCCGGACGACGCCGCGCTCGCGCCGGAAGGCGTTGAACCATTCGCCCAGGCCGTACACACCCTCGCCCGGCTCGAGGGCCAGCGTCAGACTGACGCCGTCGGCGGCGCGGTCATCCTCCACACGCACCTCCACGAGCGGGATGTCCGTCACGGTGGAACGGCCGAGGGAGGTCGCCTCGGGGCCGAAGCGCGGCGCCGCCGCTTCTCGAAACACGAAGGCGCCGCCGGCCCCGGTCACATGCGCCAGTCCACGCTCCAGGCTCACTTGAAGCCGCGCCGCCGCCGGCTCCACAGGGGGCGTGGGCCGAAGCACGTGCGCCAGCCAGGGCCGGTCGGGCGGGATCCCGGCGCCCGGCGGGGCGTGCGTGAGGCGGACGGCGTTCGGCGCAAGAAAACGGGCGCGGACCTGGCGCGGGCCGGAGGCGAGTAGAAGGTCGTCCATAGCCGGAATTGTAGAGACAACGCGCGCCGGACACAACCGGCGGCGAGCAATCGCCGGACCCGACGGCGCGCCGATTTGCCGAACCGCGCCCGATATGTTAGCCTCCCGACCATTCCGGATGGGCCATCACCACATGACAATCCTGAACTGGGGCCTGCTCAGCACCGCCCGCATCAACCGCGCGCTCATCCCGCCGCTCAAGGCGTCGCCGCGCAACCGCGTCACCACGGTCGCCAGCCGCGACCGGTCCAGGGCCGAGGCCTACGCCCGGCAGTGGGACCTCCCGCGCGTCCTGGACAGCTACGAAGCGCTGCTGGCTGACCCGGACGTGCACGTGATCTACAACCCCCTCCCCAACCATCTGCACGCGGAATGGACGATCCGGGCCGTGCAGGCCGGCAAACACGTGCTGTGCGAGAAGCCGCTGGCCCTCAGCCTGGCCGAGGTCGACGCCATCGCGGCGGCGGCGGCCCGCGCCGACCGGGTGGTGATGGAGGCGTTCATGTACCGCTGCCATCCGCAGACCGCTCAGGTGAAGGCGCTGGTGGACCGGGGCGCCGTCGGCCAGCTGCAACTGGTGCGCGGCGCGTTCACGTTCACGCTGACCGACCCGGCCAACGTCCGCCTGCGGGCCGAGTGGGGCGGCGGCAGCCTGTGGGACGTCGGCTGTTACCCGGTGAGCTACGCGCGCTACCTGGCCGGCGCCGAGCCGGAGGAGGTCTTCGCCTGGCAGGTCGCCGGGCGCGGCGGCGTGGACGAGACGCTGACCGGCCAGCTCCGTTTCCCCGGCGGCGTGTTCGCCCAGTTCGACTGCGGCTTCCGGTCGCCGTTCCGCGCCTTCATCGAAGTCGTGGGCAGCGAGGGCGTGATCGAGGTCCCGACGCCCTTCAAGCCCGGCCTGAATGAGACGCTCCGCGTGCGCCGCGGCGATCAGACCGAGACGGTCGCAGCGCCGGGCCAGGAGCTTTACCTGGGCGAGGTCGAGGCCCTGGCCGACGCCATCCTGCTCGGCCGGCCGGCGCCGGTGAGCCTGGCCGACAGCCGGGGCAACACCGCTACACTGCTGGCCCTGCTCGAATCGGCCCGCACCGGCCGACCGGCCGCGCCGGCGCGCTAGCCCCCACGCGATGGCCCGGACGAGCGCCGCTCCACAGCGCCTCATCGCGCGGCTCTACGCCGGCCTGTTTATCGCGGGCATGATCGCCGTGCTGGGCCTGGGTGTGGACGCCGCGCTGCTGATCGGCAACTACCGCCTCGGGCAGGCGGCGCTGGACGAGGCAGCGCTGGCGGCCTCGGCGGCGGTGGACGTGGTCCAGACCGGCGACACAACGACGCTTGAACTGCGCCTGACCGACGCGCCCGGCCGGCCGTCGGCCTACACGCTGGCCCAGCAGACGCTCGACGAGGCCGGCGTGCGACAGGTGGCGATCATGGACGTGGTCTCCGACGGTCGGCGCGTGCTGGTCCGCGGCGAGGTCGCCGCCCCCACCCTGTTGGCGCGCCTGGCCGGCGTTCAAACCATCACGTTCAGCCTGGTGGCCGCCGCCGACCTGCGCCCGCCGCCCGGCGTGGCGCCGTGATTTTCGGGTAAGATTCGGCTCAGATTCACCTGGACGGAGTCGGTTCGGTATGGAACGCAAACCGTGGTGGACGGGCGCGCGCGGAGAGTGGTACGTCGTCGCGCAGGGCTTCCTGTTCTTGCTGGTCGGTTTCGGGCCGCGCGCCCTGCCCGGAGTGCCGCAGTGGGGCGAGCCGTGGTCGCGGCTGAGCCTGGCGCTCGGCCTGGCGCTCGGCGCGCTGGGCGGGCTGCTGGCCCTGGCCGGCCTGTTCCACCTGGGCACCAACCTGACGGCGCTCCCCCACCCTAAAGACGACGCCACGCTGGTCGAGGGCGGCGCGTACGCCGTCGTCCGCCACCCTATCTACAGCGGCCTGATCCTGGCCGCCTTCGGCTGGGCCCTGATCGTCAGCAGCTGGCTCACGTTGCTCTACGCCGTCATCCTGCTGATTTTCTTCGACGTCAAATCGCGCCGCGAGGAGCGGGCGCTCAGCCAAAAGTTCGCGGCCTATGCCGACTACCAGCGCCGCGTGCGCAAGCTCATCCCGTTCATTTACTGAGCCCGTCCATGACCGCCGCGCCTGAGACTCTCTCGCTCGATTACGCCCGCGCCCTGGACGCCGCCGACGAGCTCGCCGGTTTCCGGGACGAGTTCGTGTTCGACGAGCCCGGCCTGATCTACCTGGACGGCAACTCGCTCGGCCGTCTGCCGAAGCGCGCCCGCGCCCGACTGCAAGATGTCATCAACCACGAGTGGGGCCGGCGCCTGATCCGCGGCTGGGGCGACGGCTGGTTCACGGCCCCCCAGCGCCTGGGCGCCAAGGTCGCCCGCCTGATCGGCGCGCAGCCGGACGAGGTGGTCATCGCCGACTCGACCTCGGTCAACGTCTTCAAGCTCGCGCTGGCGGCGCTGGAGGCGCGCCCCGGCCGTCATGTGCTCGTCACCGACGACCTCAACTTCCCGTCCGACATCTATCTGCTGCACGGCATCGCGCGCCTGCGCGGCCCGGACTACACGGTGGCGGTGGTGCGGTCACCGGACGGGCTGACGCTGCCGCCGGAGGCGCTGACGGCCGCCCTGACGCCCGACGTCGCCGTGGTGGCGCTCTCGCACGTCGCCTTCAAGAGCGGCTTCCTGTACGACATGGCCGCGATCACGGACGCCGTCCATCAGGCCGGCGCCCTGATGCTGTGGGACCTGAGCCATTCGGCCGGGGCGGTGCCCGTCGCCCTGAACGCGTGCGGCGTCGATCTGGCCGTCGGCTGCACCTACAAGTATCTCAACGGCGGACCGGGCGCGCCGGCGTTCCTCTACGTCCGCCGCGACTTGCAGGCGCAACTGCTCAACCCGATCTGCGGCTGGTTCAGCCAGAAAGACCAGTTCGACATGGCCCTGGACTACACGCCGGCCCCCGGCGTAGGGCGCTTCCTGGTCGGCACCCCGGCCATGCTGTCGCTGGCCGCCATCGAGCCGGGCCTGGACCTGCTGCTGGCGGCCGGGATACCGCGCCTGCGCGCCAAGTCCATGCGGCAGACGCAATATCTGATTGACCTGTGGGAGGCGTGGCTCCAGCCGCTGGGCGTGACGCTCAACTCACCGCGCGATCCCGCGCAGCGCGGCTCGCACGTCTCGCTCGGCCACCCGGACGGTCTGCGCGTGGACCGCGCCCTGATCGAGACGATGGACGTCATCCCGGACTTCCGCTACCCGGACAACCTGCGCCTGGGCCTTGCGCCGCTCTACACGTCTTATGAGGACATCTACGAAGCCATGCAGCGGCTGCGCCGGGTGCTGGTGGAGCGCCGGCACGAGCAGTACCCGCTCGACCGCCCGGCGGTGACGTAGTTCCTGGCCGCAGCCCCCATGACGATTGAGCCGCACCCCACGGCGCGATCCGCCCGACTCTGGCTGACCGACCTCCGCCGCTGGCGCGCGTTGACGGCCGCCGCCCTCCTGCTCGGCCTGGCCTGGATTGCGCTCACCCGCGCGCCCGCCGAGGCCACCACCGGCGGCGCCCCGCCCCCCAGCCCGCGCGAGAATTTCACGGCCCCGGATTTCACCCTGGAGCTGCGCGGCGGCGATGCGGTGACGCTCTCCGATCTGCGCGGCGCGGTGGTCGTCCTCAACCTGTGGGCCTCCTGGTGCCCGCCCTGCCGGTCCGAGATGCCCGCGATGCAGACGGTCTATGACGCCTACCGTGAGCGCGGGCTGGTGGTGCTGGCCGTCAACACGCTCTTCCAGGACGGCGAGGCGGCCGCCAACGCCTTCGCCGACGAGCTTGGGCTGACGTTCCCGATCGCCTTCGACCGGACAGGCGAGATGAGCGACCGCTATCGGCTGCGCGCCATGCCGACCACGTTCTTCATCGACCGGCGCGGCGTGATCCGGGGCGTGGTGCTCGGCGGCCCGATGAGCGAGGCCCTGATCCGGTCCTGGGCCGACCAGCTCCTGGCGGAGGCGCCCTGATGCTGCCCGTCCTGCCCATCGGGCCGGTTGTGGTGCCGGTGCCGGCCTTTGTGCTGCTGGCCGGGATATGGCTCGGCCTGGCGCTGGCGGAGCGCGAGGCCCGGCGGCTGGGCCTGGATGCGGAGGCCGTCTCCAACCTGGTCTTCTACAGCCTGGTCGCCGGCCTGATCGGCGCGCGGCTCGGCCACGCCCTAAGTCATCGGGATGCTTACCTGGCCGACCCGTGGGCGCTGGCGGCGCTCACACCGGCGACGCTGCGGGCGGAGGCCGGCCTGATCAGCGGAGCGGTGACGGCCCTGATCATCGCCCGACTCCGGGGGTTGAGGCTCCGGCCCACCCTGGATGCGCTGGCGCCGGGCCTGGCCGTTTTCCTGGTGGCGCTCGGCCTGGCGCATCTGGCCAGCGGCGACGCGTTCGGCGCGCCCGCGCGTTTGCCGTGGTCGCTCTACCTGTGGGATGAATACCGCCACCCGACCCAACTCTATGAGACCCTGGCGGCGCTCGCCATCCTGTTCATCGTGCGGCGCCGCCTCTTCGGCCCGGGCGGCGACGGCCTGAATTTCCTGCTGCTGGCGGCGCTGTCCGCGGCGGCGCGGCTGGTGATCGAGGCCTTCCGCGGCGACAGCGTTTTGCTGGCCGGGGGCGTGCGGGCGGCCCAGGTCGTCAGCCTGGGGGTGCTCATCGCGGCGCTTTACGGGCTGCGCGTCTGGGCGCGGCCCGAGGCGGCCCGCGAGCCGGTCGAAGCACAAGGAACCGGAGCATGAGCGGACACATCGTCGTCGTCGGCAGCCTGAACATGGACCTGGTGGTGCGTGCGCCACGCCATCCGGAGCCCGGCGAGACGTTGCTGGGCGGGCCCTTTCAGACCTTCCCGGGCGGCAAGGGCGCGAACCAGGCGGTG
>Ga0101944_10001498_pt1 | contig 47785 bp, 43 predicted proteins | sample DewCreD2012metaG_FD_75245 | JGI IMG/M metagenome (GOLD analysis project Ga0101944, IMG submission 75245) | Hot spring sediment bacterial and archeal communities from British Columbia, Canada, to study Microbial Dark Matter (Phase II) - Dewar... ... | reverse complement strand
TTTTATCTTTCCAAACCCAATTAAAATAACTTCTATAATTTCCCTGCAAATCTGTCCCAGCATATGTAAAGTACATTATGATTGTTGAACTTGTTATCCTAAATCCTGAGAGCCATACAGAAGTTATATTTACATAAGGGTCTGTAACTATATGGCCAAACAAAACTGAACTCCAGCTATTGGTAGTTACTTCATACCTTCTATGATTAAATTGAAATGTGCCAGCTTTTTGCCATACGAAATAAACAGAATCTTTACCTGAACCGCCATAACTTGCTTTAATTCTTGGAAGTGTCCCGTTTTCGCCTGTGGAAACGACATATGGACCATTCCAAATGGTTCCTAATTGATGACGATATCTGTATTTTACTGAACCTGATTCAAGATATGTAACATGTAGATTTTCATTTGAAAATACTGATTCCATATATGAAGCAGTTGTTGCTAAGCTAAAATTTGTCCATAAGTTCCAATTTACTCCTCCATCGGTACTACGTTTTACTCTTACTTGATTTCCTATCCCATAAACAATGTAAATATTATTGGCATCACCGGATATGCTTGGAGAAACAATTGCTGAGTTCTCTATTGTAACTGGCGAACCTGCAACTCCATTCAGATTCATTTTGTAATACTTCAAACTATTACTTTCCTGAACAATTATATGATTGCCGTCTCTGTTTGTAAAGATATCAACAGATACAGCTGAGCCGACATTTATATTGGTTTCTTTTACGCCAGTCCAGTTTGGTGTTTGTGCAAGCAGTGTTGTTGTAAACGCTGCAGCAAATAAGATTAAAAACTTTTTCATTCTAAACTCCTTTTATTATTTAAGTAAAACAGACTTAAATGTTTTTATTGAATTTTTCGTTTTGAGGACAATCAGGTAAACACCGCTTGGAAGAGAATTACCAAAATTATCCTTTGCCTTCCAGGAGAGATTGTAATTTCCCGGCAAGAGTTCTTTGTTTAACAGTGTATTTATTTCTTTCCCTAACAGATCAAATATTTTTATCTGAACATTAGATGTCTCTTTGACATAAAAACTGATCGTACTTTCTAAGTTGAAAGGATTAGGGTTAGTGAAAACCGATTCAATAGGTATATTATCAGATAATGATTGTAGTTCTGATTGGCCGTTTGTTTTATCTTGTTTAAGGATATAACTGAAGGCATAATATACTGCTGGAGTATATTTAGTCATTGGAATGACTATGTCTTTCTTTCCATCGCTGTCAAGGTCAGCAATAGCTACAGGATAAAATTCAGCATCTGGCTGTGTTGACTCACCAAGTTTTGCAAACCACAGCTCATATTGATGATTATTGGGTGAGCCAACAAATTTAAGAATAAGAATTACATTACCAATATTAATTATTAGTTCTTCTTTCCCGTCATCATCAATATCAACTGCCTGAATAGTTTCGCTTCCAGATAAAGAGTTTATATATCTGAGCTCAATCCTTGCAACAGCGTTGTAGTTATTATCGCCTCCTGCTTCGTAACATTGAAAAGCAGTTATACCCTCTTGAAAGTCTTGTCCACCGATCCAGAATTCCGACTTTCCATTACCATCAATATCTTTTGACATCGTTTGCATATAAGTATTTGGAATTGGAAATGGGAAACGATTGATGATTGAGTACTCATTTTCGTCTATGTTTTCTATTACAAATACATTTCCGGGTCCTGAGCTTATAACAAGTTCAGTCTTGCCGTCTTCGTCGAAATCATCTACTGCAAATCCAGATAGATCACTCTCATAAATTGATGAAAACCTGAAAACTTTTTCAAAGTTGTTTATGTCTTCCCTGTACTCAACGATCAAACACATTGTCGTATCCCAAATGCCAGCCGTAGTGAATACACAGTCGGTTATTCTATTATTATCCCAATCACCAAATTTCATATCATTTATTTGATAGAGATCAAACGGAACATTTAGACTATCGAGATAAAAAAGAAAGTCGAATGATGTGGGTAAATCTCCGGTAGAATCACTTTTGTAAACTTGATAATAATATAAAGTTGAATCCTCATCTATAATAGCTAAGATAACAATTTCTTTATTACCGTCATTATTTATATCTGCTATCCCTTTTACAAAGGCAGTTGGCAGTTCGTATGAAAATATGCTTTGATAAATTCCATTCAAATTCCTTTCATATATTCTCACAGGCCCAGCGATATTTGGATTAATTACATCTGTAAATCCATATAATTCAGGACGGCTATTATTATTCAAATCTTCGATTGGCAAGGGTGACCATAAAAAATTGGCTACTTGCACTTTTTGCCAGAAAGTAAACATTCCTGCAAACATTGTAGTATCTATTTCCCAAACATTTATTATTGTTGTATTAATATCCTCCTTGTTTTCATTTACATATCCTTTGCTATTAAAATAGTAAACTTTGCTTTCTCCAATGCGGTTTGTTAATCGGTAAACATCAGTTGATATTTCTTCAACCTTTCCACCCCGCTCAATAAACCTTTCCAGCTCTGCTTCTATGTTAAATGCGTTGTAGGGTTTGTGCTCTTGTCCAAGGGTTAAACCTGCTTGTATTACAACCAAGCCTGTTAACAATAAAATATGGGAAATAATTACTACCGTTCGCATCTTGTATCCTCAAAATATTGTTAGGGAAAGAAATTTTTACTCTGCTTAACTTGTCGCATTTCGACAAGCTCCTTGTGACATTTGATTTTCTTAATCTATGTAAATCCTGTTGTATATTCTGTATCTGATAAGCTGTAGAAGAAATTGAGAAGGTTATTATTTGTGTGTTTGTTTGACGAAGCATTGTATGCTTCATAAAGTTCTGTGTTGTTTTGGATTGCATACTCTATCCACTTCCGCTCCGCCCAAAAGAGAGAGAGAGATAGTAAAACCGTGCCAAAGTAATTGTTAACAAATGAAATTTCGTGCTAAATATTCCCACCACTCACCCATTAAAAATCTCAAACTCAAATAGCAAAAATTTTTTCTTAAAGTCAAGTTAAATTTTGGTTAATAAGGGACAGAGGGATTAGGTATAAAGGAATAAGGTAAATGGGAATAAGGTATAAGGAAATAAGGATTATGGTTTTGGTTAATGAAGTATCAACTTTAAAATTAAAAAGGCGAGTGTTGACCCGCCTCAAAAAAATTTTATTTTCTGACTTCTTAAACTTCCATTATTTCTTTTTCTTTATGCTTCAGCAGATCATCAATCATTTTAATATGCTGGTCAGTGAGCTTCTGAACTTCTTCTTCAGCGATTTTTAATTCATCTTCTGACATCTTTTTATCTTTTTGTTCTTTCTTCAGATGTTCATTTGCATCTCTTCTAACATTACGGATAGCAATTTTAGCATCTTCACCAAATTTTTTAACAATCTTGACAAAATCTTTTCTTCTTTCTTCAGTTAATGGCGGAACAGGAATTTTAATATTTGTCCCGTCTGAGACAGGATTAAATCCGAGGTTTGCTTCGAGAATTGCTTTTTCAATTACAGGCACCATCGACTTATCCCAGGGTGTAATTGATAAAGTATGAGCATCAAGCACAGTAAGATTTCCTACCTGATTGAGCGGAGTCATATTGCCATAATATTCAACTTTAATTCCATCAAGGAGTGCAGTTGTAGCTTTACCTGTTCTTACTTTTGCTAATTCGGCTCTGAGAGCTTCGAGAGTTTTATCCATTCTGTTTTTAGCATCTTTGATTATCGGATGCATATATACCTCAAATTGTTATTAGCTTTTTTTCGAAAGAGAAGTTTCAGTATTGTTAATAAATGTTCCGACTGTTTCGCCTAAAACAAGTTTCAAAAGATTATCCGGCTTATCCATATTAAAAACCATCATAGGCAAATTATTTTCCTGACATAAACTAACAGCTGTTAAATCCATTACACGGAGATTTTGTTTCAAAATTTCCAGATAAGAAATTTTATCGAACTTCAATGCTTCAGGATTTTTTTCAGGATCAGAGTCATAAACTCCATCAACGCGTGTTCCTTTTACTATTACATCAGCACCAATTTCCACAGCACGAAGCGAAGCAGCAGTATCAGTTGAGAAGTAAGGATGACCAGTGCCAGCGCCAAAAATTACTACTCTTCCTTTTTCAAGATGTCTTATAGCACGACGACGAATATATGGTTCAGCAATTTCATCCATCTTGATTGCACTCATCAATCTTGTATGAATTCCCTTTTTCTCAATTGCATTTTGTAAAGCCAATGAGTTAATCATAGTAGCGAGCATTCCCATCTGGTCACCTGTTGCTCTGTCAATGCCCTGTGAATGAGCACTTAATCCACGATAAATATTTCCGCCACCGATTACGATTCCGAGTTGAACACCGACATCGTGAACTTTTTTCACTTCTTCAGCAAAAAATTCCAGTACTTCAGCAGAGATACCAAAACCCTGCTCACCCATCAGTGATTCACCGCTTAGTTTCAGCAGGACTCTTTTGAATTTTAATTCAGCCACACAAGACCTATTATTATGTTAAACCTTACTTTCAAATATAAAAAAAGGTCTTAACTAAGTTAAGACCTTCTTGCAAGAATTATTTATTCTCGTCGCCGAGATGAAACCGTTTGAAATGTGAAATTTTTATCTGAGCATTATGATTTTTGTTATACTCATCAATCAAAGTCTTTACAGTTTTTGAATTATCCTTTACAAATGCCTGTTCAAAAAGACAGTTTTCCTGATAGAATTTATTCATTCTTCCCTGAGCAATTTTATCAAGCATATTTTCTGGTTTACCTTCTTTGCGGGAAAGTTCTTTATAGATTTCCATTTCTTTATCAATAACATCTTTGGGAACTTCTTCTCGGTAAACACATATAGGATTCATTGCAGCAATCTGCATTGCTATATCTCTTGAGAGAGTAACCAATTCATCATTAACCGCAGCAACATTGTCGAAAGTAAGAAGTACACCTAACTTTGAACCAAAGTGAACATAATCCATAATGAATCCGTTCGGAGCTTCAACTTTAGCCAACCTTCTGACTTCAACTTTTTCACCTACTTTTCCCATAACATCAGTGACATGCACATTTAGCTGTGGGGCTTTATTCAAAAGTTCTTCCACTGAATCTGGTTTCAGTTGAAAAGTTTTTTCGAGAACTTCATTTGCAAGTTTTACAAAGTCTTCACTCTTCGCAACGAAGTCAGTTTCACAATTAAGTTCAACGATCACACCATATTTATGATCTTCAGAAACTTTTGTTGAAACTATACCTTCGTTGGCACTTCTTTCTGCTCTTTTAGCTGCAACAGCAGCACCTTTTTTTCTGAGTATTTCAATTGCTTTTTCAAAATCGCCATTTGCTTCTGTAAGTGCCTTTTTACAATCCATCATTCCGGCACCGGTTTTCTGTCTTAACTCATTAACCTGAGCAGCAGTAATTGTCATAATACCTTTCCTTTCTATTTCTTATTCAGATTTAGGATTTTCGTTTTCAGTTTTTGATTCAGCTTCCTGCTTTTTCTCTTTAGCATCAGCTTTTTTCTTCTCTTCGCGCTTAGCTTCTTTTTCTTTTCTCAATCTTTCTTTCTCAGCATTTTCTTCTGCTTTTTTCTCTTTAAGTTTTGCTTCGCCTTCAATTATTGAATCGGCAATTTGTTTTGTAATAATCTCTATTGTTTTAACTGCATCGTCGTTTGCAGGAATAACATAATCAATCGGATCAGGATCACAATTAGTATCAACGATAGCGAACACAGGAATATTCAATCTGTTTGCTTCTTTAACTGCGATATCTTCTTTCTTAACATCAACTACGAATAAAGCTCCGGGAAGCTTGTTAAGAGATTCAACACCTTCAAGAACTTTTTTAAGTTTATCTTTTTCTCTTGAAAGAATCAATCTTTCTTTTTTGGTTATCTTATCGAAAGTACCATCAGTTTCCTGTTTCTCGATATTGTTAAGTCGCTTAACACTTTTTCTGATAGTTGAAAAGTTTGTAAGCATTCCACCTAGCCATCTTTCGCTTACCCAGTTTTGACCACATCTGCGGGCTTCGGTTTCAATAATATTTTTTGCCTGCTTTTTGGTACCGACAAACAGAACTTTTTTCCCATCAGCAGCAATTTTTGAAATTTCATCACAGGCAACTGCAAGAAGCTCCTGAGTTTTTTTAAGATCAATGATGTGAATCCCGTTCTTTTCCATGAAAATGTAAGGTTTCATTTTGGGATTCCAACGGCGGGTCAAATGCCCGAAGTGCGCGCCAGCTTCTAAAAGCTGAGTGAGTTCAACTTTTTTCATTTTATATCTCCTGTTTTTTCTTCTACTTTCTTCTTCTTTACCTTCCATCCCTTTTGTCGGGACACAGGCGGTAAATCAGAAAGTATGACTTTTAGTTAAAGTTTAAGTTATAGATTAAGTTTAAGTTAAAGTTCGAGGTTAAAGCGAGATTAAAATCTTAAACTTTAACCTGAACATAAACTCTTCAAATTATCTCTTCGAGAACTGGAATCTCTTTCTTGCTTTTGGTCTTCCGTATTTCTTTCTTTCGACCATTCTTGGATCCCTTCTTAAGAATCCTTCAGATTTGAGAGCAGGTCTGAAATCCGGATTAATATCAATCAAAGCTCTTGAAATTCCAAGTCTGATTGCCTGCGCCTGACCAGTTGTTCCACCACCATCTACATTCACAAATACATCATACTTGCCTTCAGTCTGAGTAACTTTAAATGGAGCGAGAATATCTTCACGACTTAAAAGCTGCGGGAAATAATCTTCAAATTCTCTGTCATTAACAGTTACTTTTCCGCTTCCGTTTTTCAGTATAACTCTGGCAACTGAAGTTTTTCTTCTTCCAACATAAATTTTATCTGCCATTCAACTACTCCGTAAAACTAATTGGTTCAGGTTTCTGAGCACTGTGCGGATGAGATTCGCCAGTGTAAACTTTTAATTTTTTAATAAGCTTTCTTCCAAGACGATTTTTAGGAAGCATTCCTTTTACAGCGTTCTCAACTAAAAATTCAGGTTTGGTTTGCTTCACTTCACGAACTGATCTGATTTTCTGTCCGCCAGGATAACCTGAGTGATGAATGTATTGTTTCATTTCAGGTCTTTTACCGGTCAGTTTAACTTTATCAGCATTAATAACAACAACAAAATCGCCGGTATCCATATTGGGAGTAAAGGTTGGCTTATTTTTGCCTCTGATAATTTTCGCAACCTGAGAAGCCAATCTTCCTAAAACCTGGTCTTTGGCATCAACCAGATACCATTTTTTATCAGCATCTTCTGACTTAATAAATTTAGTCATTTTTTCTTGTTTCACTTAAATTCCTCCGAATCCTATAAGTCCTAATTAAAAAGAGTTTCAAAACTAAATTTTTATGGCTCAAAAGTCAAGAAAAATGAATGAGGAATTATATAGCCTTACAATAAATTGCCCAGAATCAACAGAATTTAGGCTAATCTGTTAAAATAATCCTTTGTTGTAATCCAAAGATTTAACAATAGCAAAGAATTTTGACTGAAAAGAGCGGAATTGTTCTTCGCCTTTCATAATTAGTTTGATAAGGAAATCCTCATCTATTTCTGTGCGGATATAAATTTCCTGTGAAACCTGTCCTTCTAAATTTATAGGGTCATTAAAATACCATTCACAATTAAATTGCTTTACTTTGTATTTATATCTGGCTGGATTAAACAAGTATTTTTCAATGACTTCAAGATGAATGTAAGGCGGCGGATTATAAATTCCCTCTGCTGACCAGAAAGTTACTCCGTCAAGTTTATTCTTTTTTGTCTGGTCAATGAATGTCCATCCTCTTGGATATTTGATTGAGAGGTTTAATGTTTTCTCAGAATAAACCTGATCAAGATTTGTTGTATCAGCAATCAAATCATTTGGATTGACAATCGTAATATTGCTTTCAGAAAATTCTTCCTTTGGTTTATTATCCAAATCTTTGGTTTTAATTTCTTCACTGATATTTTCTTTTAGCATTTCCTGATTCATACTTTCATCAATCTGTACTGATTCGAGAGTAATTGTCTGACGATTGATTTTCGAAAGTTGATTGCTACTTATTCCGGAAATAATTATCATAGCGAAAAAAAACAGATGCAGTAGCAATGATGAAATCAAGCTGATTATTCTTCTTTGTTTGTCAGGTGTTAATTTTTTCATAAAAATAAGTACAAATCAAAATTGTAAGCCGCAGGCGAAATTACTAATTTTGAGCGCTAATTTTTTAATAAACTTCGGAGTAAAATGAAATACCTAATCACAGGCGGTTCCGGATTTCTTGGAATTAATTTAATACGTTATTTATACGAAAGAGGTCACGAAATAACATCTCTCGATATCGCTGATTTTACATACAATGATATGAAAGATAAGATAAAAATTATCAAAGGCGATATAAGAGATAAAAAAATTGTTGAAGAAGCAGTAAAGAGAATCGATATTGTTGTTCACACTGCTGCAGCACTTCCACTTTATAAACCCGAAGATATTTTCTCTACTGATGTTGACGGTACAAGAAATATGCTTGAAGCATCTTTCAGTGCTGATGTAAAAAGATTTATTCATATTTCCTCAACTGCAGTTTATGGAATTCCGGATCATCATCCGCTCTATGAAGACGATAAACTTGATGGTGTCGGACCTTACGGCAAAGCTAAAATTCTTGCTGAGGAAGAGTGCCTGAAATTCAGAGCAAAGGGTAAATGTGTTCCGATTATAAGACCAAAGTCTTTTATTGGTCCTGAACGACTTGGTGTCTTCGCCCTGTTTTATGATTGGGCAAAAGATGGAAAAGGATTTCCGATGATTGGTAGCGGAAAAAATCGCTATCAGTTACTCGATGTAGAAGATTTATGTGAAGCTATTTATCTCTGTGCAACTTTGGATGAGAAAGTTGTAAACGATACTTTTAATATTGGTGCGAAAGAATTCACAACTATGCGTGAAGACTATCAGGCGGTTTTGGATTATGCCGGTTATGGTAAGAAAATCGTTGGTCTTCCCGAAAAGCCGATTATCTGGACATTAAGAATTCTCGAAGCCCTCAAACTTTCACCACTTTATAAATGGGTGTATGAAACAGCTTCAAAGGATTCTTTTGTTTCAATAGAAAAAGCAGAAAGAGTTCTTGGATTCAAACCAAAGTATTCTAACAAAGATGCTTTAATAAGAAATTATCAATGGTATCTTGATCATCTTGATGAGTTTAAGGATCAGACAGGAATTTCGCACAGAGTTCCCTGGAAACAAGGAATATTGAAGTTGGCGAAAATATTCTTTTGATTGAAGCAAATACATTTATATTTATTTTTAATTAAGTCTAACAAAAAGGAGACGAAAATGGCAACAAAAAAAGATTACTTAAAAGAAGTAGTAAAACATATAGACATTAAAGAGCATAATGTTGTAAAGCTTGTTGATGATATGGGTGAAATGGCTTTCTCAGCCAGAGACCTTAATCGTGCAGCTAAAATTTATGAGATGATGCTGAAGGATGATAACTGTGCCGTAATTCTTACCCTCGCCGGAAGTCTTTTCAGTGCAGGATTAAAGAAAGTTGTCTATGATATGGTTATGAATAATATGGTTGATGCGATTGTTTCAACCGGTGCTATTATGGTTGATCAGGATTTCTTTGAAGCACTTGGTTTCAAACATTACAAAGGAACAAAGTGGGTTGATGATAATGAGTTGAGAGAACTGCACATTGACAGAATTTACGATACCTTCATTGATGAAGATGAACTTCGTATTTGTGACGAAACTACTGCAAAGATTTTTGATAGTATGGAACCAAAAGCATACTCATCAAGAGAATTTATGTGGGAATTTGGTAAATATCTTGAAGAGAATGGTGGACCAAAGTGCGATGATTCCGTTGTATATGCTTGCTACAAAAAGAATGTTCCGATTTTCATTCCTGCTTTCTCTGATTGCTCAGCAGGATTTGGATTAGTAATTCATCAGCATAATAATCCCGATAAACATGTTGCAGTTGATTCCGGAAAAGATTTTTATGAACTTACAAAAATCAAACTTCATAGCAAAGAAACCGGAATCTTTATGATTGGTGGTGGAGTTCCTAAAAACTTTACTCAGGATATTGTAGTTGCTGCAGATATTCTGATGGAAGAAGCCGATATGCACAAATATGCAATACAGATTACAGTTGCTGATGAAAGAGATGGAGCACTTTCAGGTTCAACACTTAAAGAAGCAAGTTCGTGGGGAAAAGTTTCCACAACTTATGAGCAGATGGTTTATAGTGAAGTTACCATTGCAATGCCTTTAATTGTTGGCTATGCTTATCACAAAGGAATCTGGAAAAATCGCAAGGCAAGAGAATTCCAGAAAATTTATCAGAAAGAAAATGTGACTGTTTAATTTACCTTCATAACTCTTCCAACCCTCTCATTAAAATTGAGAGGGTTTTTTCTTATAACAATACTAAATAAAAAAGGGCTGCTCAAAAACTATTTGAGCAAGCCCTTTAAAGTTCTAAGAAAAGGTTTTTACTCTCTGACTACCCAAACTTTAATTTTAGCACTGACACTTGGATGAAGTTTGATATTAACATTGTAGATACCAAGAGTTTTAATTTGCTCTTCCATCTCAATTTTCCGTTTGTCAATATCGTGACCTTTTTCCTTAAGTGCATCTGCAATCATCTGAGTAGTTACGGTTCCGAAAATTTTATCTTCTTCACCAACCTGTACAGGAATAGTAACTGAAATTTTTTCCAGTTCTGATGCTAAAGTTTCAGCAGCTTTCAGTTCCTGCAAGTTTCTTTTTTCAACTATTTTCTTTTCTTCCTCAAGTGCTTTTACATTGCCTTTAACTGCAACATAGGCAAATCCTTTCGGAATAAGATAGTTCAAGGCATAACCGTCTTTAACATCAACAATCTGTCCGATTTTGCCAAGTTTGTCAATATTTTGTCTTAAAATTACTTTCATTGTACTTTCCCTTTCCGAATTACCTTACTGTATCTGCAACATAAGGCAGGAGTGCCATATGTCTTGCGCGCTTGATAGCAATTGCCAATTGTCTCTGATATTTAGCACTTGTACCGGTAATTCTTTTAGGAATAATTTTACCCTGCTCGGTTATAAACTTCTGAAGCAGTTTTACATCTTTGTAATCGATGTACTTAATTCCTGCTTCGGTAAACCTGCAGACTTTTTTAACTTTAATTTCCTTTTTCATCTTTTGATTCCGATCCTGATTGTTTAATTAAATTGGATTCTTCATCTGATAAGAATTTATCAAATGAATCTTCTGTATAATCATTATCATCTTCACTTACACTTGTTACTTCGTCTTCTTTAAGTGTACCGTTTTCAGTTCCGATTAATCTTTTATTTAAGAATTGGATTCTTCTAGCTTTTATCTCAACAATACTTCTGTTATGACCGTCTTCAGATTTCCAGCTTCTGCTCTGGAGTTCACCATCAACAAGAACAGCCGAACCTTTTTTCAATCTATCTCTACAGCTTTCAGCAAGTTTATTCCAGGCAACAACACCAACATAGCAAACATCTTCCTGCCATTGATTTGAGCTGTCTTTGAATTTTCTGTTTGATGCAATCGAGAAATTAACAACGGGTGTTCCGTTAGTGGTTTCTCTGAAGACAGGATCTTTGGTAAGATTTCCTGCAACAATAACATAATTAATTTCGGGCATTTTCAATTCAGCCATTTGTAACCTCCGTACTTATCGTTATAAATTAATTTTTGTCGTTATCTTCAATTTCTTCCTCTTCCTCAGCCTGAAGATTTACTTCGGGTTCAGGAATTGAATCTTCTTTTATGGAAACACTCTGGGTTTTATTTTTTTCGATTTGTTCGAGAGCTTCCTTACTTAGTTTGATAGTAAGGTAACGAAGAATGTGCTCATCAAGATTATAAAATCTCTCAAGCTTTGAAACGATGCTTCCTGGCGCGTCGAATCTGAAGATTGCATAATAGCCAATCTTACTTTTTTCAACAGGATAAGCCAGTCTTTTTCTTCCCCAGTTTTCAAAATCACGGATTTGTCCACCATTAGTAGTGATGAACTCTTTAACGCGATTTATCACACTTTCAATTTGATTATCTTCAAGTGCAGCATTAATTAAAATCGCACTTTCGTATACACCTGATTTCATTCAGTCTTTTCACCTCCCTTTGGACTTTTGGCCCTTACACCAGGTAAGAGCAGGGTTTATGACAAATGTTAATTAAAAAAAGCGTTTCAAATCTACTTAATCAAGGGCGCAATTACAAGAGCTACAACTGACATGAGCTTAAGTAAAATATTCAATGATGGTCCCGAAGTATCCTTGAATGGGTCACCAACTGTATCACCAACTACAGCTGCCTTGTGTGCATCTGAACCTTTAAAGTATTTTTGTCCATCTAACTCAACACCTTCTTCAAACATCTTTTTAGCATTATCCCATGCACCACCGGCATTTGCCTGAAAGATTGCCATCAATACACCGGTAACAGTTACTCCGGCAATCAAACCACCAAGCATTTCTTTACCACCTAAAAATCCTGTTATGATTGGAACAATTACAGCCAATAATCCGGGCAGTATCATTTGCCGGATAGCCGATGCAGTTGAAATTTCAACACATTTGGCATATTCTGCTTTTCCATCTGCTTCTTCAAAAATTTTGCGATCAGATTCGTTCCATTCGTTCTGTTCTTTACCTTGATTTTTACGCATTACTTCAAGTGCAGCTTTAAGCTGAGGAATTGATGTAAATTGTCTTCGAACTTCCTGAATCATAGACATAGCGGCTTTACCAACTGCTTGCATTGCAAGTGCCGAGAATAAAAATGGAATCATTGCACCAATTAGTAATCCAGCCATTACCTGAGCTTTTGAAATATCGATAGCTCTGATATCTGCTGAAGTCATATAAGCACCAAATAAAGCTAAAGCAGTAAGAGCAGCAGAACCGATTGCAAATCCTTTTCCTATTGCCGCAGTTGTATTACCAACCGCATCCAATTTATCAGTTCTTCCTCTTACTTCTTTCGGAAGCTCAGACATTTCTGCTATTCCGCCAGCATTATCTGAAATTGGCCCATAAGCATCAACAGCTAACTGGATTCCCAGAATTGAAAGCATTCCCACAGCAGCTATTGCAATTCCATATAATCCACCAAAATTAAATGCTATAACAATTGCTAATGCTAAAACTAAAATTGGTAAAGCTGTAGAAAGCATTCCAACACTTAAACCGGCAATAATATTAGTAGCTGTACCAGTAACAGATTGCTGAGCTATACGAGTCACAGGTGGCTTACCACTTCCTGTGAAATATTCAGTTATCATTCCAATCAATGCACCAGAAGCAATACCTGCAACAGTAGCAATAAATATTCCTGTAGAAGTATATTGATTTCCTTTTGTTGGATCAGCCCATTCATACAGTGGATCCTGATAATACCAACTATCCGGCAATAACCATTTTATTAAAAACCATGATGCAGCAATCATTAAAAATCCTGCAACAAGATTACCATTATTTAATGCCTTTTGTGGATCTCCCCCTTCTTTAACTCTGACGAAAAATGTACCAATCATTGACATTACAATTCCAACAGCAGCAATCACTAATGGAAGCATTACTGCACCAAGTGAAAAGTTATTTACAAATTCAGGAATTGTAAAAAATGCAGCTCCAAGAACCATAGTAGAAATGATTGAACCAACATAAGATTCGAAAAGGTCTGCACCCATACCAGCGACATCACCAACATTATCACCAACATTATCTGCTATCGTTGCCGGATTAAGAGGATGATCTTCCGGAATTCCTGCTTCAACTTTTCCGACTAAGTCCGCACCAACATCAGCAGCTTTTGTATAAATTCCACCACCAACTCTTGCAAATAATGCAATTGAAGAAGCCCCAAAAGAAAATCCTGTAATTACAGTTATAACTTTTGTAAGGTCGTCTGCAGTATTTATTCCAAATGTATCACTGTAAAAAATAAACAATAAACCAAGTCCTAATACACCAAGTCCAACAACACCCATTCCCATAACAGAACCTCCGGCAAAAGCTATTTCCAAAGCTTTACCGAGACTAGTTCTCGCAGCATTAGTAGTTCTCACATTAGCTTTAGTTGCAACCCTCATTCCGATGAAACCTGCAAGTGCCGAACAGAATGCACCAACGACAAAAGAAACCCCAACTAATGGTGATGAATTGGCTGCAGTTGAGCCACTGTAAGCAAGTAGTGCTGCTACTACGATTACAAAAAATATTAAAACTCTGTACTCTGCTTTCAGAAAAGCCATTGCACCATCTGCGATGTATTTTGAGATGCGTTGCATTCTTTCGGTGCCAGGTTCTTTTTTGGAAATCCATGCAGATCTCCAGAAAGTATAAATTAATGCAAGAACACCTAACAATGGGACGAGGTGAATTATGAGATCCATATTAGTCTCCTAACTTCCGTTTGAATCTTTAAGGTTATCTTTTAATTTATTTTTTATTTTACTGTATTCGGATAAGCAGGTATTATAACCTCCGATAATAAATGCTCTTAATATTTCGGAGGTAAATTCAAATGTTTCAAAAAGTTTTTTTAATTCGGTTTCATTAAAGTCAGACAGAACATAATCAGCCAGACTTCCTTTTTCAAAATCACTACCTACTCCAATCCTTAATCGAGGGAAAGAATCTGAATTTAAGTGATAAATTATTGATGCTAATCCGTTATGTCCTCCATCGCTGCCTGACTTTTTTAATCTAAAATCAAATTCTTCCAGGTTAATATCATCAACAACAACCAGTAATTCATGAGCCGGAATATTGTAAGTATCAGCTAAGTCTTTAACCGCTATTCCTGAATTATTAACATAAGTTGTTGGCTTAATTAATATGAAGGGATTTCCTTCTAATTCCCCTTCAGAAAAATAATAGTCATACTTTGCTGGTTTGAATTTCAAATTAAATTTTTCAGCAAAATGATCTAATGCAAGAAAGCCCACATTGTGCCTGTTGAATTGATATTTCTTACCAGGATTTCCAATTCCAACAATGGCACGCACAACGAATTATTCTTCTTCCTCTTCTTTGGGTTTACCTTTGCCGATAACTTCGGGTTCTGCAGGTGCTTCACCTTCAGCTGCAGGAACTTCCTCTTTTTCAGCACGAGGATGTGTTACAGAAACCACAAGAGCATCAGCATTTGTAATGAATTCAATTCCAGGAACATTTAAATCAGAAACATGAATTGAATCACCAATTTTCAGATTTGTAATATCAACTTCGATATGTTCAGGAATGTCTGTTGGTAAACATTCTACTTCCAGTTTGTGGGCAAAATGTTGAACAACACCGCCTTCTTTAACTCCGATTGCTGTTCCTTTCAATAACACAGGAACTTCAAACTGAATTTTTTCTCCAACCTGCAAACCAATTAAATCAAAGTGAACAATTTTTTCTGTTACAGGATCAAACTGAACATCTTTAATTACACAATCATATTTCTCACCACTATCTAAACTTAGAGAAATCCAACTCGTTTTAGATGTAAATACCAATGGCTTTATTGCCGATTCAGGTACTTCAATAGTAATTGGTTCGTGATGTTTGGAATAGAAAACACCAGGAACTTTGCCGCTTTTTCTTAATTGATTTAAAGCTGATTTAGTTGGTGTTTGTCTTTTCTTTGCTTCTAAAGTTACTTTATCCATGTTTACTCCAGATTCTAATTATCCTTTATCTATATTAAATAATGAACTTATTGATTCATTGTTATGTGTTCTGATTATTGCCTCAGCAAATAAGTTTGCTGCGGACACAACTGAAATCTTATCGCATTGGGTTGCATCAATATTTATAGAATCAGTTACAAATAATCTTTCCAAAGATTCGCAATCTCTTAATCTTTCAAATGCCTTTCCGGAAAGAAGCGGGTGTGTAATTGCCCCATAGATTTTATTTGCACCCTTTGCTTTTAATGCATTTACAGCTCCGACGAATGTTCCCGCAGTATCAATCAAATCGTCAACTATAAGTATGTCCTTGCCTTCAACTTCTCCGATAATATTCATTACTTCCGCAACATTCTGTTTTGGTCTTCGCTTATCAATTACTATCAAACCAGAGTTAAGCATTTTTGCATAAGCACGGGCAATCTTAATTCCACCAACATCAGGTGATACAATTGCTAAATTTTCAGAAAGAGCATTCAAACGATTTAAGAACACAGATGATCCATACAAATGATCAAACGGTATATCAAAAAAACCCTGAATTTGTGAAGCATGCAGATCCATAGCAATTACACGATCAGCACCAGCTTCAGTAATAAGATTAGCCATAAGTTTTGCAGTTATTGCTACTCTTGGCTGATCTTTTCTGTCCTGTCTTGAATAACCAAAATAAGGAATTACTGCTGTGACTCTTTTAGCTGATGCTCTTCTGGCTGCATCAAGCATTATCAGTAATTCCATAATGTTTTCAGCCGGAGGATTTGTTGATTGGATGATGAAAATATCACGACCGCGAATATTCTCACCATATTTCACCCAAATCTCACCATCACTGAATCTTTTTAATTCAATTTCACCTAAATCAGTACCTATCTTCTCAGCAATTTTCCGGGCCAACGGAAGGTTAGAGCTACCCGAAAAAATCATAAATTCAGTTGAAATCATATAATCCTTCTCAGCTTTCTAAAAAGCAGAGGCGAAATATAACCAAAGCACCCTGCTCTGTCAATAAAATTTAATAATGGTTGGCCAGGAATTATTAGTCTTTTTTCTTTCTAAACAAGTAAAATATTACGACTATCAATACTAAACCAGCTAAATAATAAATCCATTGAGGTGTTTCTTTTAATTTATATGGTTTGAATGTAACTGAAATTGTTTTACCACGACCAATTTCGTTCAGATTGTATTGCCAGGTAAGAACATTTTTATCCTGCATTGTTGCATTGTGAGTAATTATATCACCACGAATTTCATAAACATATTTTACAAAATATTTAGAACCATCTATTCCAAAACCAGTGGTTACAGGAGGAATAAACTGGGTAAAAATTTTCTGGTTGGAAGCTCCGTCTTTCAAAGAAAATTCTGATTGTGCAAAAGCTTTAATAGTATTTAATGAATCAATACTGCTGAATTCAATTTTAATCACTGAATGTATTGTTGAATCCGTAGTATCAGAATAAGTTTTTATTTCAAGAATCTTGACAAACGGAGAACTAAATTCATTCTGAATTGAATCAGGAATAAATATTCCAAGATTTGAAACAGACTTTGCTGCAATTGAATCCGGAACATTCATCCAGTAATGGATTTCCATATTTCCTGAACCATCCGGATAAATCAAAACTTTCTGCTCATAGTTAAGACAACCAGTAAGAATGAAAACTAAAACGATAAAAGAAACAATTTTTTTCATCTGCTGAAACCTGAATAATATTGTCTGCATCAAAATTATAGAATTTTTTAATAATTCTGATTAAGTTTGCCACAAAAATTTTAAGGAGTTGAGTTTATGCCTACATATGATTATAAATGTCAGTCTTGCAATTATACATTTGAGTTTTTCCAATCAATGAAAGATGAGCCGCTTACAACCTGCCCTAAATGTGGTGGTCAGTTAAAAAGATTAATTGGTCCGGGTGCAGGTCCAATCTTCAAAGGGAATGGTTTTTATCAAACAGATTATAAAAACAATTCATCAAATTCCAATAAGTCAAAAAATAAGTCTACGAAAAGCGAATCTACCGTTAAAGAAGCAGTTGCTTAATAATTTCAATAATAAATGGAAGATTTGCTGCTTCACAATTATTTATTTTTTAATAAAATAAAATTTTGTTGACTGACCCACAATTTCTTGTGAAGGGTTGAGTATTAGAATATTCTATGGATTAACAGATAGAAAGTTCTGACCAATACTTATTAAAACAATCCCATATCTATATTTAATCTTTCTATCAGAATAAAATTTAACCACTTCAAAATCCTATTATAATTTACTCAGCTGATCAGTAATCTAACCCTATTGAAAAATAAAATTTTGGTCCTGACCATTTCTCAACAAAATATGCCCAGGCAACATCAAACTTCAGAAGAAATCCTAAAAAGTAAACTCTTGAACCGACACCAGTTCCAATTAATAAATCTTTGGTGCGGGTTTGGCCAAACTGATTTTTATCGAATAACTGAAGTTGTTTATTATCATTCCAGGCCGTTCCGATATCAAGAAAAGCTGTTCCAAGAATATTAGCAAAGAATAATGGAACACCGCGCGGGATAAGATATCCGATTAAAGGGTATCTGAATTCATAATTCATCAGCGCATATTTCGTACCTATTCTTTCTGAGTAATCAAATCCTCGCATCGGTAAGACGACAGTAAGAAAAGCAAAATCAGTAGTTGAGTTAATTGGGATTTCAGTAGTTGCAAAACTTCTGTTAATCCAGTTTTCAGTTCCACCGAGGAAAAATCTCTGAGCATTCGCTCCGGTTGAATAACCAGCAGAAAATCTTACTGCAAAACTGTAATCAGTAAAAAACCTAAAATAAGTTCTGTAATCTCCCGTTGAAGTCCAGAAGCTTAATCTTTTATTTCCAATTCCAGGATTACCATAGGTATCAAATCTGTATCTGGTTCCCTCAATTGGTGAAGTATAACCCCAAAGTACATTATCGTGAACAAAAGCTAATTGAGGTACAAAGAAGCTTGCTTCTTCGAGTGGAACGGTAAAGTCATCCAGGTTTTCGCTTCTTACATTCATGTAACTCAATCCACCTTCAAATCGGTAGAAGCGGTTTAAAGGATAATTAGCATTTACAGAAAGTTGAAAATTTCTGAAGCGATAAAGATTTATGTAATCACCCCTAATCAGATTTACAAATCTGGCTGTATGGAATCCTTCAACTCCATATTTGATTCTTCCGCCAAGATAATAATAGGCTAAACCATAGTCACTGTTTTTCAAATCAATCTGTAAACCAGTTACACCAATGAGACGATGATCTCCAAGAACATCACTGAAGGATAGAATCGTAGTGCCGATCAATCCATAAAATGTACTATAACCAGCATTTGCATAAACAAGATCAGGACCGAATGTAACTTTGTATTTTCTTACTTTAAAATTGCCATCCTCATCTAAATTATCCTGAGGAGTGAAAAGATTTGAAATTTGTTTTACAGAATCCTGTGCTTGTGTGATTCCGAAAATATATCTCGAATAATCTCTTTCGGCTTTGCTTAATGAATCATTTGGATCAACAACATTTCCTGTAAAGATGGTAATATCTTCATTATTTTTTTTGGTTGTATCAGTGATTGCTTCATCAGTAACAACAATCTGACCATCTCCCTCTAATTCTTTCTTCCTGATTTTCTCAATAAACAATGTTGGTTTCAGTGATTTAAGATCTGTTTTAGGTTCAAAAGGATTATTCATCAGAAAAATATTAAACACGGATTCATAAAGAGAGGAAAAAGCCATCTTCTTTGTATCATACGAAAGAGAAAGCTGATAAAGTCCGGTCAATGAATTAGTAATAGGAGTTAAGTTACTTTCTTCATCAGCTACTTTAACGGTATTATCATCTCTTGTAAAATCAAAAGTGTAAATGTTATTAATGCCATTAATATCTGAAATGAAAATCAGATTCTTACCATCGGCACTGAGATGTGGGAAAGTCTCATCACTTTCAGGCAGATTTGTAATTCTTTCAACTCTCTGATTCTCTAATGAGATACGATAAATATCTTTCTGCTTGTAATCAGAATTAAAAATTGTTTCCCCATCAAGCTGAATATTTGTTCTGATAACTTCGCCACGATCTGAAGAAAAATAAAGAAATTTATCATCGTTAGACCAGGATGGATCATAATCACCAAAAGAGTCATTAGTAATATTAGTCAAAGTATTTGTTTCAAGTTCGTAAACATAAATATCTGACTGTTTTTTATCCTGTCCTATAAATGCTAATCTTGTTCCGTCGTGTGACCAGGTTACACTGTGAATTGCTTCCAGTTTAATCGGAAGAGATTTTCGTTCTTCTGTATTCACATCAATAAGATAAATAATGTCATAGCCATTACTTTTTGCAGAGAGTGCGATTCTGTTTCCATCTGGCGACCAGGTTAAACCTGGGGTTAAAATATTCAATTCTTCAAAATCAGGAGTTCTGTTTCCTTTCACAATTCGTTTTATAATTTTTCCATCAATTGCATCCATTATGAATACATCAAAATAAAAATTTCTATTAGAAATGAACGCAATTTTATCTCCTTGTGGAGAAAGCGCAGGAGAAGTGTTATAAAATCCATCATCATTTTTAGGATTAGTTAGTCGTTTTGCAAATTCTTCAGGGTCTTCCCTAAAAGCAATATCAGGCCAATAAGTTTTTTTGATTTCTTTTTTCCATCTTTCACCAAGTTCTTTCATATCAATACCAAGTGTCTGACGAAATGCTTCAGGAACATTTCCAACTCCTTTAATTTTATTCATCAACTCACCGATTTTCTGACGGCCGTACTTATTAGCAATATAATAAAAGACTGACTGGCCACCACGATAAGCGAAATAGCCATCAAGGTTCATCATATCAGGAAGGTTTTCACTGATTGTTGCGTCACGAAGAAACATATCTGTATCAACATCCCAACCCAAAGCTTCATACTCAGCTAATCCTTCTGAAAACCAAATCGGAAACTGAAGTGAAATATTACTTGAAATTATATTCTGAATGGAACCACCGTAATACATATCATTCATTACGGCATGAACTAATTCGTGATGGATAAGATGACGAAATTGTTTGTATGAACCTGTAAACTGAATTACGACTCTGTTTTTGAAAAGCTCTGTAAAACCCTGAATTCCTTCGCTCAGATAAGTGTCCGTTACATTAGTTTCCTGAAAATCATTTTGGGAGTTGTAAACAATTAAAGTAATTCTGTTATTAATTTTATACTTAAAAGTGTTCTGAATTGATTTTAAAGCGTTCTCTGCAGCTTGGGCAGTAAACTCTGTCAGAGTTTCACCACCTTCATTAAAATATATATCGAAGTGATCTGTTTGAATGTAATACCAGACAAAATCTTTGTACTGAACTTTGTTCTTCCCAAACTGAGCTAGTCCTATCTGCGGAATAATTATCAGCAGAAAAAAAGCTAAAAATATTTTTTTCATAAACTTCATCCTGGATTATTCAACAATGAGAAAGTCCAATTCAAGTCTTTCTTCATTTACTCTTACAAGTTTAACACTAACTTTATCTCCAAGTCTATACATTTTTTTAGTTCTCTTTCCGATAATGGCATATTTTCTTTCATCATAAATATAGAAATCATCATCCAAATCTCTTAATCTTATCAAACCTTCAGCAAGAATATCAGTTATTTTAACAAATATGCCAAAATGAACAACTCCTGAAATGATTGCGTGAAATTCATCTCCAACACGATTTGACAATAGTTCGACCTGTTTAAGTTTAACCGAATATCTTTCTGCTTCCATAGCTGTTCTTTCACAAGCTGAAATATGTTCGCAGATTTCTTCAAGTTCGTCCAATGTATAACCTTGTAATTTTGGGTTTTCAATGTATTTGAACAAAAGTCTGTGAACCAGCAAATCGCTGTATCTTCTGATTGGTGAAGTAAAGTGAGTATAATATTTAAATCCTAATCCGTAATGACCAATATTGTGAGGCGAATAAAATGCCTTTGCCATAGAACGGATTGCAAGTTCATTTATCAGTGGTTCTTCTTCTTTTCCTTTGACCTGGTCGAGTAACTTTTGAAATTCACTAGACTTTTTTATCAGATTAGGACTCACCTGATAGCCAAGTGATTTAACAAACCTCATAAATTCCAATAGTTTTTCTTGATCAGGCAAATCGTGAACCCGATAGACAAATGGCTTTGCCTCACCTCTTTTAGGTAACGCTATATGCTGCGCTACAATTTTATTTGCAAGAAGCATAAACTCTTCAACAAGCATATTACTGTCTTTCATCGCTTTAATATAAGCTTCAAGTGGTCTTCCATATTCATCAAGTTTAAATTTTACTTCGAGTGTATTGAAATCAAAACTTCCCTCTTTCATTCGTTTTCGTCTTAGCAGTTTTGCAAGCTTATCAAGCTGAAGAATATCTTCTGCAAATTCTCCTTCGCCTGTTTCAATTATTTTCTGTACTTCATCATAATTAAATCTTCGTTTTGAATTTATAATAGTTTTCCTGATTTGATAATCAACAATTCTTCCTCTTGCAGACAATTCTACAATAACTGAATAAGTAAGGCGATCTTCATTCGGAATAAGCGAACAAATGTTATTTGAAAGATTTTCAGGAAGCATCGGGATAACTCTTCCTACGAGATAGACGCTGTTGCCTCTTTGCTGAGCTTCCTGATCTAGATAAGAATCATATTCAACATAATGAGAAACATCGGCTATGTGAATTCCAACCACATAGTTTCCCTTTTCATTCTTTTCGATCGATAATGCATCATCAAAATCTTTAGCATCTTCAGGATCAATTGTTATTACATTTTTCTGTCTGAAATCAATTCTTGATTTTAAATCTTCATCCGTAATATTAAGAAAAATCTCTTCAGCTTCGTTTGCAACATTTGCGGGGAAACGATACCGAAGACCAAACTCTTTGGCAATTGAAGTTACTTCTGTATCGAGTGAACCTGGTTTCCCAAGTACTTCAATAATTTCTCCAATCGGATTTTGGGATGGAACTTCCCAAACAAGATTTCCAACTACTACTTTATCACCAACTTTTGCTGAATTTAATTTTTGTGAATCAATATAGATATCACGATGAATTGAAGGTTCATCAGGAGTAATGTAGTAAAGTGATTTTTCTTTCTTAAGGATACCAACATATTCTTTTCTTTTTCTGGCTATAACATTTACTATCTGACCTTCAAGGTTTCTGCCTTTTTGTTTTGCGAAAAGTACAACCTCAACTTTATCACCGTCGAAAGCAGTTCCTAAATTTCTTGCTGCGATGAATATATCACCAAGTTTTTTGTTATCTGGTATAACAAATCCATAGCCACTTTCAGCTAACTGGAGCGTACCTGTAATTTTATTAGTAGATGGCATCTGGTTTAATTTAAATCTCTTTCCTGTTCGGGTAAGAAATTTTTCATCATACAGTTTATTCAAAGCACTTTTCAATGCCTCATACTGATGGTCGGAATTTGCATTTAATCTTCTGGCAATTTCTTTTGCTTTATAAGATCTGCCCGGATTTTTTTTAAAAAATGCTTTAAGTTCTTTTTTCATTAGAATTCAAATAAATATTTAATACCAATTTCATTATAGAGTTCAGCGTTTACTACAGATTGATTAATAAACGATTCTTTTCTTTCAAGTTTAAGTAAAAACCTTTTAGTAATAGGCCAATTGATTTTAACATTTGCTCTGCTAAGGTCCTGAAACACTTCTGTAGTTCCACCGATTTCATATCTGAAGTCGCCAACTTTTCCGATAAGACTAAACTTGGTTTCAGAGCCAATCTGTCTAAGCTGAATACTTCGAACATAATCTCCGACAAACTGATTCAGAACGCCTCCCAAAACTGAGCCGGCTAAATTTGTAGCAGTTGATGCAACTGCATCTCTTTCCTGAGTTGTAGCACCATCAGTAAACTTTCCTGCAATGATAAAGAATACTGCGTCAGAAGGTCCTTTGGTCGGATCTCTCTGATCTTTAACAATATTTTCTGTTCCGATATAAACACCAATATTCTCAGGATCTTTAACAAAATTCTGATTTAATTCACTAAGTGGTCCTTTAAGTTTTATCTTTACAGCAACTTCCTGTTCAGCAGCAGTTCCGCTTTCGGTAACAGGATAATAATAATCTTTATATGTTGCAGTAATATCAAGCAGCGGATTTGAGATATTTTCAAATTTAATATTTCCACTTGCTTCAAAAGTTTTTATGAAGGTAAGTTTAGAGCCTTCGAGCAAATTGAATTGTCCGCTTGTTCTTTGTAATCCATTTACTGAAGTCAGAATTACATTTCCATTTAATACTGCAGTTAAATCCTGATTTAGTTCTTTGGCAAGCATAATTACAATTTTTGCTTCAGTGTCCAGTCTTACATCAATAGTGTAATTGAAAACTCTTTTTCCATTTGAAGTAATCCCGGCAATTTCTCTTTTTTCAAACTCGAGCAACAGACTATCCAATTGAGATTCGATATTGCTTCTGGCACTATCATAATTAACCCATTTATACTTGAAATCAGTAGCACCTGAATAAGCTGATTTCGTAAGAGGAAAAACAAGATCTGCTTCAGTAACACTGATTGGCATATTCAGATTCATTTGAGTTTCATTCATTTCAAAAGTAATATCGCCTCTTGTCTGAACTGCAAGATCACCATAAACATTAGGATTTACTTCTTTTGAAATTTTGTCCAATACTTTTAAATCGCCATTAAACTTGAAGCTTGCATTAGAAGGTGAAAATTTATTCAGAATAATATTACCATTTCCTGAAATTGTTCCTCCGTTTTTTGTCCCCATCTGATTGCTCAAAGAAATACTTTCAAATGAAATTTCCTCATTATCCCAATAAACTTTTGAATTGAATACATATACAAGATTGTTATAAAGAGATTTGACAGTTGCAGAATTAAAAGATAAATAACCTGTTACAATCGGATTATTAATTTCCCCTTCAAGATAAATTTCTGTTTCCAGAATTCCGCTTTTTATCTCAAGTGTTGGTATCAGATTTCCGAGGGAAGCAAGATTGAAATTATCAGATTCAACATGTAAATTCATTTTATTAGCAGATTCGGATAGACTATCTGTCTTGGTAAGATGTAATGGAATGAATCCTGTTATAGCAAGCTCCGGTTGCGTAACTCCTTCAGTGGCACTTACAATTCTTATATCCGTATTCAGAAGATTATTCTCGTAATCAAATTTTGCAAGTAAAGAACCAAACTTTTTTTCATTTATGATGATATCGTTCATTGAAGCGTCAAGATTAAAAACAGGGTTTGAAATATTTCCGGTGAGTTCTCCATCAATGCTGATTGCAGAGTGAATATAATTATCCGGTGTTAAGGATAATATTTTTTCACTTAATAACTCACTGCTGATATCCTGTACTTTAATATTTATTTTACCATCCGGGCTTTCTCCAAAAAATCCATTGACTATAATTTTACCCTTTGCTGCATCCAGCATGAAATTTTTAAGTATAAAATCACCTTTAGAATAATTAATACTTAAATCATTCCTGTTCTGAACCGGAATTCCACGGTAAATTAAATTTAAATCTGTGAATGTAAGATTAAGAGTATCATCAATTACTTTTCCTCGGGCATTTATGTTATAACTCAGATTATTCTGGATAAACCCGTCGGAGGAAATCTGAAGAATGTCATCGCGATACCTTATATCTAATTTTGTTTTATAGAAATTTGTCCCGGCATAGATCCGGTCCGAAGTAAATTTAATTTTTAGGTCGGTATTAAGAGTTGAATCAGTTTTTCTTTCATTTAACAGATCAACATCTAACCTGGATTGAGTAAAAAATATAAGATTATCTTTTGACAATAATTTCAGATAATCAAGGTTAGAATTTAGCATTAATGATAAAGTTTGCGGAGTTGCTTTGATATTTCCGGTTATTACTCCACCAATTTCTATTTCATTACTATTAATTTTTAAAGGAACGAATTCCTTAAAATCCAGAAGAATATTTGCATAAAATACCGAATTAGTAATGACAGTGTTATCTGACTGAATTGAAGTGCTAAATTCACTTTCAATTCCAAGTACAGGATTAATTTTTTGCTTAATCTGATTAATTATTATCTGACTTTCATTAGCAAATGCTTTTGCCAGATTTGTTATCTGAAAGTCACCTTTTAAAGTAATATCAGCAATATCCGAAACAAGATTTATCACTTTAAATCCTTCATCGTTTCTTCGTACATCAAGGATTAATCTTGTACTGTCAATTTCATATTCAGTAAAAAAGGAGTTTCTTATATCTGTAATAAGAAACAAATCCATGCTATCAGGATTGAAACCACGACCTTCTTCATCAAGATAAATATTAATATTTGAATTTAAAGATTCATCATTCAGTAATTTTCCGATATTAAGATTGTAAATGTTTCCTTCAACTTTGTGATACGGATCGTTCATATTCAGATAATCTACTACACCATTCAATGAAACATTTGCAGTATCTGAATGCATGTTAAAATCAAATTGTAGCCTTTTATCTTCTGCCAATGCATTCATTTGAAATGAATTAATTTCAAGCTGGCCAAAAGAAGAGTTCGTTGCATCAAACTGAACTTTTGCTGTAATGAATTCCGGATCAGTTCCTTCACCGTTTATTTTAATATTGGAATTAATTCTGCTGGGTATTCCGGTAACAAATGATAAATCAAAATTATCAGTCAACAACTCAGCATTGTATTTCAAATTTTCTTTTGAAAAATCCAGAAAAGATTTTCCACTTAGTTTTCCTTTTATTGATTCAAGTGCAAATGTAGATGTAAAGGAAGAAGTTGTACCAGTGTACTTCAGTTCATTAAACTTTATCAGACCAAAATCTTTATAATCATTCAAAGAAGGAATATCTAACAGATTTGCTGCATCAGGCAGATAGATATACGAATTATCAAGCGAAGCAACTACTCTCAGGCTATCCGGACCGAGAAGATTTTTCAATTCAGCATTTGCTACAATTGAAGTTTGTCCGGTGTAAAGCTCTAATTTTTTCACTTTAAGATCATTCAATGTCCCGGAAACATTAAGACTACCATTTAAATCTCCGGATAAGATTTCTAATGCTGGGACAAAAGTAGAGATCGAATTGAAGTTTAACTTGTTAATTTCCAGATCAACTCTCAACGGTGCAGTTTTTAAGTCATCTTCCGAAAAGTTTTCGAGAAAGTCAACATAAGTTATTCCGGCTGATAAAGTAAGCTCAGTATCTTCTGTTTCAATATTCAGATTCTCAATTCCAGCAGCATTTTTCGTTAATAAAAACCTTCCTGAAAGATTTTTCAGATTAAAAAAAGTAAAGTTTGGTTCGAATGAAAGTCTATCAAGCTGCAGTTGAAAATCATATTTATTTAAATCAGCAAATGCTGAAAGCGAGAGATTCAAATTTTTGATTCTCAAATCATCAAAATTCATTGAAGGATAATATGCGGTGCTTCCAACATAGTTATATTTCTGAAAGGAGAAATTGATATTTTTTAATTCCAAAGAAGCAACTGAAATTGTAAACGGGAATTCCGACTTAATTGTATCATCGGGTTCTTCGGATGGAGGAAATATTTTTAACAGATTTAACTGTCCATCTTCTTCTTCGATCAGCTTTGCGTTTACATCACGAAGCTCAATGTGTCGTGCATAAATATTTTTAAAAAGTAATTTTAACGGGCTGGTTCGGACTTCAATATAACCTGCACTTACAACGGTATCTTTTTCAGTTGAAGTAAGTACAGCATTTTTGATTAGCAAAGATGTGAAAATTGTTCCGTCAATATTTTCAACTGAAAGATGTCCGTTTATTTCTTTGTTCAAAGTTTCAACCAGAGTATCACGGAGCCATTCTTTGAAAAGTGAAGTTTGCGAAATACCAAAAACAATCATCAGCAGGAAGATTATTCCGACCACAAAATAAACCATTGTGTTTACGATGTATCGGAGTACCCGACGCCAGGTTGCTATTTTTCTTTCTTCAGGCAATTTTATTTATATCTGCTAAGAATTGTTTGAATAATTTTTGAAGTTGATTGATCATTTACAAATTCAATTGTTTTCACTTCACCTCCATTTGACTCAACAACTTCTCTTCCGACAATTTTATCGATTGACCAATCAGCACCTTTAACCAAAATATCCGGAATCAGATCTGCAATTATTTCTGCTGGCGTATCTTCATCAAAAAATGTAACATAATCAACAGGCTTTAAGTTCGAAACAATAAATGCTCTTTCATCTTGTTTTAATATTGGTCTTTTATCCCCTTTAATTCGTTTTACCGAAGCATCTGTATTAAGACCAACAATCAGTATATCACCAAGTTGTTTGGCTTTCACCAGGTAATCAACATGCCCGGAATGAATAATATCAAAACAGCCGTTAGTAAAAACAACTTTTTTATTTTGTTCTTTTAATTCTGCTCTTATTTTTTTTATCTCTTCTCGTGTCACAATCATTTTATTTATTCTCTTTCAAAATTGTTTCAAACAAATAATCTGCTTCTATTGGAACAATTCCAACTTCTTCGCAAACAAGTCCGCCAGCATAATTAGCAAGATATGATGCTTCAATAACATCAGCACCGGCAGCAAGTGCAATTGTTAAAGTTGAAATTACTGTATCACCAGCACCGGAAACATCTGCGACTTTTCTAGCTTTAGTAGGCATTCTTTTTTCACCTTTCCCTTTTTCAAAAACTGCAATGCCACCTTCACCAAGTGTCAGCAAAATGTTTTCAGCATTTAATTTTTTTAGGAGAATATTTCCTGCTTTGGAAATATCTTCATCAGTTTTGATTTTCATTCCCAGAACATCTTCAGCTTCTTTTCTGTTGGGTTTAAAGACTGTAACATTTTTATATGCGAAGAAATTATGAAATTTTGGATCAACTGTTATCAGAAGATTTTTTTTGTTTGCAAGGGCAATAACTTTTTTAATTAATGACTCAGACAGAACACCTTTGTTATAGTCCTGAAGAATTATACCATCCAGATTATCAATTATACTTTCAAGATATTTATAAAGTTTATCCTGAATGTTTTTATTCAGAGTATTTTTACTTTCTTTATCAATTCTTACAACATGCTGACTTCCGGCAATTACTCTTGTCTTTGCGGTTGTAGGTCTCTCATCATCTATTATGATTCCATCGTGTGAAATATTCATTTCCTGTAAAAGTGAATTGAAGATAGAACCATAACTGTCATATCCAATAACACCGATAGGTTCAGGAATGCCACCAAGCTTTAAAATATTTAATGCGCAATTTGCAGCACCGCCAAATCTGAAAATTTCATTTTCAACCTCAAGAACCGGCACAGGTGCTTCAGGTGAAATTCTTTTAACATCTCCCCAGAAATAAATATCGAGCATCATATCGCCAATAACTGCGATTCTCTTATTTCTGAAATTCTTTTTTAACTGTAATAGTCTTTTTTCCGGAATTTTAATCATAAATTTTCTCTGATTATTGAAATTTGATGTGCAAAATAACTATAAATTAAGATGGTTAAAAAGGCAGGTGATAATGACAATTAAAACAAGATAATCTTATCTGACACCCCATTTGCCAAGTGGATTTGAAATTTTGATTCTGACTAGTCCATTATCTGTACCAAGCCAAAGGAAATTTCCGTCAAAATGAATTTTTCTGATTGTTGAAGTTGAAATATCAATCTGATTTAAATCAACAGGAATAACTTTTTTATTTAATCTGTTTATCACAAACAATCCTTTGCCGTATTCCGATTTATCCTGTAAACGGAATTCATAAACACCGGTAAAGATATAGTTTCCTACTTTCTCAAGTGAATAAATTCCGTTACCACCAAGTCCGTTTGCTTTACCAATCCGCTCCCAATTTAATTTCCTGTCAAAAATATAAATACCTCCAACATTGTACTGAGGTTGCTCTTTTGAAATAAATTCATCTGTTCCAAACCAGATTGAATTTTTCATGAACAAAATATCAGAAACAGAAACAGAAATTCCCTCACCTTTAAACCAGCGGCCTTTGTTGGTGAAATATTCCCAGGCAAGATTTTCATCTTTGACTTTTAAATTTAATTTATGAACACCGGATTCAGCACCAAACCATAATGCGCTATCAGCTTCAGCAGAGATACAATTTATGTTGTTTGCTTTCGCATTCCCTCCAACTTCTCTGTTATATTCTTTATAAGTATTAGTCTTCAGATCGTAAAGAGTTATGTTCCTGAATCTACCAATCCATAGTTTGTTATTTTTATAATCAATGTGAAGGGCTCTTATCCAGTTACCAAATTCACCGCCATCAGAAAATTTTTTCAAAGTCCACTTTTTTGTTTTACGATTATAAATGAAAAGCCCTTCATTGCCTCCGCCCCAGATAAAATCTTTATTTACTGCAACACAATGGAATAAATCATTGTTAACATCACTTGTCTTGGATGAATAGTTTGTCCACTTATTATCCTTCAAGCTAAATTGATAAATACCCTGCCCATAAGTTGCAACCCAAATTTCGTTATCGAGTTGTTTGATATCAGTGATTAAAGCCTTCTCAAGAAACAACTTTGATTCGACCTGAGCAAAAGTTTTATCATAAAACAAAATTGCAAATGTTAAAAAAACTATTGTGGGCAAAGAAATAGGGAATAAAATTTTATTGAAAGATTTGTTCTTTAATATCAACATCAGCATTAAAATGTTTTTTGAAGCCCATTATTATACATTCAGCAAGATTTTCATAATTAATTTCATAATTAAGAATTGATTTCAGATCAATAGTGGTTTCAGAAATTTCTTTCCTGATTTCACTTTTCTTTAATTCATTCAGATTAAGGTAATCAACTATATTCAGATGATAATCACCACATAAAATTGAACCATGCTGAAGCACTACTTTTCCGATTTTCCTTTGTGCACTTCCGACAAGTTTTTTATTATTAAAATTTATCTCACTCTTCGCTGAAACAGCAAAACAAATTGCGCTCTTATCTTCTTTATAAAAATTTTTAAAATCAACCTGATTGTGTTCTAGTTCCAATTGATTCAAAACAGGATTATAAATAATTAATCCCTCTTTTAATGCAGAGTTAATTTCATAATAAATTGCTTTTGCAGAATAATTTAGTTCTAATGGAAAAACAACAGAGTAAGTAAGCTCTTCTGAATGAAGAATAGCTCTGCCTCCCGTTGGTCTCTTTACAATATCAATGTTATCATTTTTTGCTTTTTGTTCGTTTACTTCATCGTGCTTTTGATTTGCACCAAGTGAAATGCAATAAGGTTTCCATCTGTAAAGTCTAAGTATAGGATTTGCAGGAAATCTTTTGGCAAGCTCTAAATCAAAGTCCATATTAAACTTGCCGGTATTCTCTCCTGTCAGAATTATTTCCCAATTCATTTACCTATAATTCCCCGCTTGCTCGAACGAATAAACTCAACAACATGCTGAACATGCTTATTATCAATTAATTCTTCCTCAATTTTCTTAAGTGCCTGTGATACATTGAGAGATTTATCATAAATATAATTGTAAGCTTTTTTCAATGCTTCAATATCAGATGAAGCAAATCCACGACGACGCAAACCAATAACATTTAATCCTGCAAAACGAAGTGGTAAATCTCCGCAAAGAATATATGGTGGAATATCCTGAACTGCTCTTAAACCACCACCGACCATAGCGTGACAACCAACTTTACAAAACTGATGAACCGGTGTCATTCCGCCAATGATTGCATAATCTTCAATATGAACATGTCCTGCAATCTGAACTCCGTTAGCAAGTATAACATTATCACCTATTTGGCAATCGTGAGCAACATGAGAATATGCCATCAGTAAACAGTTTTTTCCGATTCGTGAAATTCTTGTTTCTTTTGTACCACGATGCAAAGTAACAAATTCATGTATAACAGTATTATCACCAATAATAAAAACAGATTCCTCATTACCGAATTTCAGGTCCTGAGGAACATGAGCAACAGAAGCAGATTGTTTAATCTTGACTTTGTTTCCTATTCTTGCACCATCATAAATGACGGCGTGAGGTCCTATTTCACAATCATTACCGATTTCAACATCATCGTGAATGATTACAAATGGACCGATTTTATTATTCTCTCCGATTTTTGCTTTCGGACTAACAATTGCAGTAGGATGAATTGAATTCATAAAATTACTCTTCTGTTTTTTGTTCTCTATCTACAATACCAGCCATAAATTCAGCTTCAGCAACGAGAACATCATTTACATAAGAACGGGCAGCCATCATTACAACTTTGCTTTTCTTTTGAGTAAGCTCTACTTCCATATAAAGTTGATCGCCTGGTACAACAGGTTTTCTGAATTTGGCGTTATTAATCTGCATAAAGTAAACTAATTTTTCTTCAGGATTTGGGAATGAGTTTAGAAGAAGTATTCCACCTGTCTGAGCCATTGCTTCAATTATAAGTACTCCGGGCATTATTGGCTGACCAGGGAAATGCCCGACAAAGAATGGTTCATTTACAGTAACTGATTTTACACCAATTACTTTTTTATCCATATCAAGATGAATTATTTTGTCAACCAGTAAAAACGGATAACGATGCGGAAGTATTCTTTGAATTGCATTTGTATCAAATACAACTCCTTCCTTTTTAACGAACTGAAATTTCTTTACAAGTTTTTTCTGCTGATAAAGTTTTCTGATTTGTTTTGCGAATTCGACATTGGCTTTATGGCCGGGACGCGCAGCAAGAATTTGTGCTTTTATTGGTGCACCGATAAGAGCTAAATCACCCATCAGATCTAATAGTTTATGTCTTACCGGTTCGTTCTTAAATCTTAATTGCTTGTTATTTAAAATGCCTTGTTCACCAAGTACAAAGTTTTCGGTAATTCCGATTTTTTTACCAAGCTCTTTAAGTTCATTGTCATTAAGTGAATGATCAACAATTACAACAGCATTATCAAGATCACCACCTTTAATCAAACCCTGATCTGCAAGTGCTTCAACTTCACTTAAAAAACAGAATGTTCTTGCAGGTGCGAACTCTGATACAAATTCTTTTTCGAGATCAAATAACCCTGTATGCTGACTTCCCAAAGCAGGATTCTGATAATCAACCATAACTGTAATTCTGTAGCCATCAAGTGGAAGAGCAACAATATCAATTTGTTTTTCTTCATTGTGATACATTACAGTTTCATCAATTACCAGATAATCTTTTGGTGCTTCCTGCTGAACGAAACCAGCTTTTTGTAAAACTTCTACATAAGGTAATGCACTTCCATCACCAACAGGTGGTTCAATTCCATCAAGCTCAATTATAATGTTATCAATCTGCAAGCCCACAATAGCTGCTAAAACATGTTCTACAGTATGTACTTTCGCTTCACCGATTCCGATTGTTGTACCTCTTGAAACATCAACAACATGTTCAGCCACAGCAGGAATTTCCGGATTACCACCTAAATCAACTCTGACAAATCTAATTCCTGTATTCTCAGCAGCAGGTTTAAATGTCATTGTACATTCGGTTCCTGTATGAAGTCCAATCCCACTCATTGATACAGGCGCAGCAATCGTTCTTTGTGTTTGAATCATATCTTATCCTGATTTTATTTTAATTTTTTGTGAGCCAAAATAAAAAGATGAGTGCATAAATACAATTTAAACACTGATTGTGATTGAGTTAATTGACTGTTTAATCACATGCTTTGTTAAACTGAAATTCACTTTCAGGTTCGCCGACAAAAGATTAATTTAACGATGGTTTTTAACACTCTTTCTTATAATAAATTCACGGAGGCTTGCAATGAAAAATTTATTATTGTTGAGTTTACTGATAACTTTGTTTTTTATATTCAATGCTTCAGCGCAGGTTCAATCTGGTAGCTGGTCTGTAAAAGAAGGTCAGGCAGGATATAATCTTCACACAAATCAGGGCGAAAGAGCAATGACAATCAGTATAAAATTTCCTTCGCCATTTGAAAACAAACCTAAGGTAGCTTTATCTGTTACTCAGATTGATGCAGATAAAAATGCAAATCAACGATATAATGTTGAAGCAATCTCAATTTCACGCGATGGTTTTACTATTAAAGTTAGAACCTGGGCTGATTCAAAAGTGTTCAGCATAAGTGGCTATTGGATAGCCCACGAATAGGTTTCTTTTTTAATAAGAAGGAAATATGATGAAAGCTAAAATCATAATAATGTTAATTCTGATTGGCATTTTCATTTTGTTTGTCATTCAGAATATTGAAGTGGTAAATATTCATTTTTTGTTCTTCTCATTCCCGATTTCGCAGGTACTTCTGTTGTTTATTGTATTTGCTGTCGGAGTAATAGTTGGAATGATGTTACCCGGATTATTATCTGATAAAAAGCAACCTATCAAGGCGGAAGATAAATGAAAACCAAATTGTTTTTTCTTATTGCAGTTGTTTCGTTTCTGTTTGTCAGTTGTTTAAAAGAAATGCCTGACAAAGAATTAACTGTTTCAATTGAAAGTGAAGATCCTATACGAAACATTCAAAAGCTGACGCCAAATGACTTCAAAACTAATGTAATGATACTCGGTGTTCCACCTCTTAATGTATTGCGAAAAGATTTTTCACCTGAATTACTTGATAGTTTAATTATAGTTCTTAAAAACTTTAAACCTTCTTTAATCTGTATTGATGGAATTTCTCCAAGAGAGATTGAATCATTCCAACATATTGATGAGTATCATTCCAGACTTGCTCATTCATTAGCCCAAAAAGAAATTCAACTTGCTGCGTTAGTCAGAAAAAAATTTAAGTTAACTTACGCCAAAGCACTTGATGAAATAGATTCAATTCTGACAAGAGCAAATTCGGATAATAAACTGTCTTCATCGGAAAGGATTGAACTAATAAAATATCTGATTGCAACTTATGATATTTATAGTGCTGCGCTTCAGTGGAGCTATCTTTCCAATGAAGATAAGACAAAAGCTAATCTTGAACCTATAATCAAAGAAGAACTTGACCAACTTATAAATTCAAATGATGAGAACAGCTCTATTGGTATAAGATTAGCGAGGGATTTAAAAATTCAGAAATTATATCCTGTTAATGATTACTCAGACAAATTTTATCTTGATAAAATTTCAGATAAGCTTTATGAAGAAATGCTTATCAGTGAAGTATATCTTAACTCAAGAAAAGATATTCTGGATTTTCATACAGATAAGAAATTAAAAGAATCTTTGTCAAAGAAAAATCTCCTGCCGTTTTTTCAACATATAAATTCACCTGATTACATTATCAAATCAACAAATAAAAACTGGGGAATTTATTATAGAATGTTTCTTGATTCTGGTTTGGACAGAACAAGAGTTGCTTTGTGGGAAATGAAATGTCTTAGAATAGCTTCCAACATAAGGGAAATCAGTTCATTACAGCCGGGTAAAAATATTCTTGTAATTATTGATGTTTCAGCAAAACCATTTTTAGAAGAGTACCTGAAATCTATGGGTGATATTCAGATAAAGAATCTTTGACAAAAAATCAGGACAATGTTTCTTTCGTGAAAAATATGAAATAAATCGAAAAACCTGATTGCAGAAATTTGCAATACCATCATAAATCGTTAAAGTCCTATTGCAAAGTTTTGCAATGCCATCCTAAAGAGTTAAGGCCCTATTGCAAAGTTTTGCAATGCCGTCCTAAAGAGTTAAAGTCCTATTGCAAAGTTTTGCAATGCCATCCTAAAGAGTTAAAGTCCTATTGCAAAGTTTTGCAATGCCATACTAAAGAGTTAAAGCCCTATTGCAAAGTTTTACAATGCCATCCGTAAGAAAATGACCACTTTTGCCGGAATTTACTTCACAATAGCAACAATTCTCTCATATTTTGCAAAAAAAACACTATATCAGAAATATATTTGGCGGAACAATAGTTGCTTCTTATTGACAATTATTAATTGACCATATTTATTTAACAAACACAAGGAGGCACTATTATGATCAACATGGAAACTTTCTTCAAAAACCATTTTGACACAAAAAGAATCAGTGATGAGAACCTGAGAAAGTTTGCTGAAATACACTTACAGAGACTTTCGGCAAATAACGGCGGTGGGGATTTTACTCAGATGATTACCGACACTACAAATGCTTATACAAGTTACTTTGGCTCAATAACAGATGAAGATACAAAGTTTGCGGTTCAGCAGGGGTTAACTATTACAGTAAGTAATGCAGTACAAAATTTTAAGAATGCAGTAAGTCAAAAAGAAGGACTTGTAAGAGCAACCTTTGGTAAAGATTCACCACAGTATCAGGAGTTCTTTCCACTTGGAGTATCGGAATACAGCACAGCCACTTTACAGAATGTGGAAATGTTAATGAAAAGATTCGAAATAGCTTCAACTACTCATCAGGCACAGCTTGGACCTGCACTTGCAGCAGAGTTTACTGGTTATCTTAACGCATACACAACAGCAAGAGCTGCACAACTTTTAAAAATAGGTGAAGTGAAAGATTCGAAAACTAATACAAGTCTTCAGCGTGATACAGTTGAAAACGAGCTTATGAAAAATGTTCATCTTATTGGTGCAATGTTCGTTGGAGATGTGAACAGGTGTATGGACTTTTTTGATCAGAGTTTTATCAGAGATGAAGAAGAACCTCTGCCACCAAATCCTTAGGAGAGTTATATAAATAAATTAATCAAAAAGGCGGATCTCTGTGACCCGCCTTTTCTTTATCAAAAAATTTATACTTTCATCTTCTCAGTAGGAACTTTAGCTTTTGTTGAAATCCCCAATAAAGAATAAGCAGGGCAAAATCCTACGAAAGCTGTTAACAATGGAACTAATCCAACCAAACCCCACCAACTTTCATTAAGATATCCGATAACGATTATTGCAAGACCTAAAACTATACGAATAATTTTATCTGCACTTCCAACATTTGTAGTCATAACGACCTCCTTTAATTAAGTTAAAAATTATGTTGTTGTGGAAATTGTTCTCAATAACAGTGAGTAAGATGCAGAAAAAGGGACAATGTTTCAGGTTTATTTTTTCCAGATTTAGTTTTTAAAGATTTTAACGATCTTTTTTAGGCAAAAATGAATCAGAATTACCTGCTTTCATCTGAAAATTAAATAAAGAATGTTTCAGAGTATTTACCCGGATTTCCTTTTCGTCTGTTCAATTATGTGTTTTCTGCTGAGTCTTTCTTCTGTTGCAGGTTCGACATGAACCAACACATTAGAGATCTGTGGAAATTTGCTTTTGAGGAAATCCTTAACATTATGTGCAATTTCATGACCATCGTGGACAGTAAGATTTCCGTCAACAATTATGTGAATATCAATAAAGTAATCAAGTCCCATTTTTCGAACATAGCATTTATCAGTTGCAATTACTCCATCAACAGAATTAGTAGCATTAATAATTTCCAGATTAATTTCTTTTGAAGGTGCTGCATCCATAATTTCATCAAGAGCGGGTCTTAATAAACGATAAGCATTAAAAATAATTACACCGGATGCAAACAGAGCTGCATAGTCATCTGCTTGTTCATAACCCTGGCCACCAATAAGAGCAATAGAAATTCCAATGAAAGCTGCGCCGGAAGTTATAGCATCACTTCTGTGATGCCAGGCATCATTTTTAACTGCTACACTATTTACATCAGTACCAACTTTAATAATATATCTGAATAAAAATTCTTTAGTCAGCACAACAACTACTAATACGATTAATGTAAAAGGTGCCGGTGCATGATGAGGAGTTATAATTTCATGAATGCTTTGAGTGATTATAATTATTGCTGCAACAAATAAAGCAATTGCAACAATTATTCCTGCGAATGGTTCTGCTTTTCCATGTCCATAAGGATGTTTCTGATCAGGGGGCAATTGGGCAATTCTTAATCCCGCCAGAACGATAATTGATGTAAACACATCAGAAGCGGACTCAATTGCATCAGCAACGAGAGCGTAAGAATTTCCCATAATTCCTGCAATAGCTTTAATAGCAGCAAGAAATATGCTTGTAATAATTCCGAGGATTGTAGTCCGGATTCCTTTGTTAGCAGCTTCAAAGGAATTATTGTTCGTTAATATTTTTTTCTTACTGAATGGCATAAAATAATTTTTTATTTACAGGACTAAGCTAAAAAAAATATTTTGATAAAATTATCCCTTTGGCTCCCAGGCACTTCCTTCACAGGGAATGAAATTTTCAGTTGGGTGTTTATCATATTTCATGCATAGGACGGCGCTTTCATCAAAATGTTTACAACTTGAACATAAAGATGATTCAAGAACTTCTTTATTCTTTTCAACAAATCTTCTGTAAAATGAAATCGCAGGTGATATTACAAAAAGGTAAAATGATAATGAAACTATTAACCAGAAATATTTTTCACCCCAAACATCTTTACTAATCCAAAGCAGTAAAATTAAAAATGCGGTTCGAATAATTGTCCAGAAAACTATTTCACCCATAAAAGTGCCTTAAAATGTCGGAAAAATTTACACAAACATACATAAAAACTTTAAAAACTTGCCGATTTTATAATAATATGTTATTATTAGACAGGTTCATTTGAAAAATTTGGCATGGAGGGCATAAAAAAAGCCACAGTTAAGTGGCAATTTTTACTTGTTGTGAGCGCGGGTGGGCTCGAACCACCGACCCTCTGCTTAAAAGGCAGATGCTCTACCCCTGAGCTACGCGCCCTTAAAAATTTGAGTGCCAAATATATAGAACACGAATTTTTTATACAAATAATAGAAATCATTTAATGGTGGGATATGACGGAACTAGCAAAAAATTCTAAAATTCTCGTGTGTGATGACGAAGAAGCCCTTTGTTATCTCCTGAAAGAGCAACTCATTGAAGAAGGCTTCAATGTTGACGCCGTTTATGACGGCAAATATGCAATTGATGCTATCAAACAAAAAAATTATGATGTGGTACTTCTTGACCTGAATATGAGAGAAGTTCAGGGTGAAGAAGTTCTAAAATTCATAAAAGATGAATACCCTTCTATAGAAGTAATTATTCTTTCATCTCAGACAGAAATGAAAAAAGCAATTCAATGTATCAAAGCAGGTGCTTATGATTACATTCCCAAACCACATGATCCTGAAGAATTAATTTTAACTATAAACCGCGCTCTTGAGCATAAGAATCTTTTATTAAAGACTGAAATTTTAGAAAAAGAAATTCTTAAAAAACATCCTGTTAATATTATCGGCACAAGCAAAGCATTGCATCGTGTTTTGACTCTGGCAAACAAAGCAGCAATGTCTGATTCAAATATTTTAATTGAAGGTGAGACTGGAACAGGTAAAGAATTATTTGCAGAATATATTCACAAACAATCTGCAAGAAAGGATAAACCATTTGTTGCAATAAATTGTGCATCACTACCCGATCAGTTGATTGAAAGTGAATTGTTTGGTCATGAGAAAGGTGCTTTTACTGATGCAAAATCTACCAAACAAGGATTGGTTGAAATTGCTCACGGTGGAACTTTGTTCCTCGATGAAATAGGAGAGCTCAGTTTATCACTTCAACCGAAACTTTTACGATTTCTTGAGAATGGTGAATACAGAAGAATTGGTGGTGTAACAAATCTGACATCTAATGTAAGAGTGATTGGCGCAACTAACAGAAACCTTTTGGAAGAATCTGAAAACAGAAATTTCAGAAAAGATCTTTTATTCAGATTGAATGTAATTACTCTTACTATTCCACCGTTAAGAGAAAGAAAAGAAGATATAATCTTGCTTGCAAATTATTTTCTTGAATCAAAATCTCCGGTAAGATCGCCAAAAAGACTTTCTCCCGAAGCAGAAGAGTTACTTCTGAATTATGATTTTACAGGTAATGTTCGTGAACTCGAACATATTATAGAGCGTGCTATCATTTTTGCAGATGGTGATGTAATCAAAGCTGAAGACTTGAATCTTCCTACAACCCGTACAAGTGGTGTAGCAAGAGGCAGAGGTCATGTTGAAATTCCATCAGATATTCTGAGTATGGAAGAGCTTGAAAAATGGCATATTGAAAATGTCCTGAATGCTAACAAATGGGACAGAACTCAAACTGCTATGCAGCTTGGTATTAGTCCGAAAACACTTTATACTAAAATTAAAAAATACGAACTCAAGCAGAATTGATTAAATGTCTGATGATTTGTTAAGAAGATTAAATGCAGCTGATTTATTTGAAATTCAAAATACAGGAATTGCATTAGCTGATAAAAATTTTAAAGTAACCTGGTTTAATAAAAGTTTTAAAAAGACTGCCGGAACAGGAAGAATAAAAGGAATTTCACTCGGCAGTCTTTTTAATATATCATTGCCAGATGAATCTGAACTTATTTCCTCTTCGAAATCATTTGTTTTTCCTTTACCTTCTTACGGAAAAAATCTTATAATAACTCCACTCACTCAGACTAAAAAAAATGATGCATCAACTTTTTTTGTAGAACTATTCCCACTTTCTGATTATAGTGGTGATATTCAAAACGATCAGATCATACAAAATCTTAAATTTCAGAAAGAACTTCAGGAAATACTTGTTCTGCTGCTTAAGGAAAAGTCTGTGGAGATTATATCAGAAGAAATTCTTTCAAGACTTTATAATATTACAAAAAGCGATTTTGGAATTGTAGTTCTTTACGATAGAGATGAGAGAAAAAATTATATTTATTTTGATCCTCAAAAAGTGCTTACATCAAAGGAAGAAATTGAAAAGGCAATAAATTATAATTCATCATTCATTACCAAATGGCTTGATATCAACAGAAGACCTTTGCTTGCATTAAATCATCAGAATAATATCGGCTATGGAATTGTTCAAACACTTAATTGTGACTCTGTTTGTATTGCTCCCTGTTATTTCGATAATGTACTTGAGTCTGAAATTATTCTCGGTAAAATCAATGGTACATTTTCATCCTCACATGTAAGCATAGTTGAACAATTTGCAACAATTCTTTCATTCGCAATCAGTCATATTAAAACTCGTGAGTTAAATCAGGCACTTGAATCAAGATTATTACAAGCTCAGAAACTGGAAACGATAGGAAAACTATCCAGTGGTATGGCACATGACTTTAACAACCTTCTATCGAGCATCTTTGGAAGTCTTAATTTATTAAGGAACAGGGTTCCTGCATCTGAATCGGTTACAAGACTTATTGACAATATTGAGAACTGCTCAATACGCGCTAAGGATTTGACAAAAGGTCTTCTATCATTTGGGAAACCGACACCCAAGCGCAAAGAAATTGTTTATCCGAATATTTTATTGAGCGAATTGACAAAAGTTATTGTTCAGACATTTCCAAAAAACATTACCATAGAAGAAAAAATTGAAAGTAACCTGCACAGTATTTTGGGAAACGGAACAGAGATTTATCAAATACTTCTAAATCTTTGTGTTAATGCAAGAGAAGCAATAGAAGGTAAAGGTAAGATTACAATTTCTGCAGAGAATATTACAGTTGATGATAAGAATTCAATTAACTATCCTTTATTAGATAAAGGGAAATATGTGAAACTTTCAGTTAGTGATACAGGCGTTGGTATTGATGAAGAAAACTTATCCAAAATTTTTGATCCCTACTTTTCAACAAAACAAAAAGAAACCGGTAGTGGGCTTGGGCTTTATGTAACATACGGAATCATCAAAGCACATAACGGACATGTAGATGTTTCAAGCAAGGTTGGCGAAGGTACAACATTCGATGTTTACATTCCTGCCTTTGAGCCCAATAAAATTGATAAGACAAAAGCAGGCAATAAAATAATTATGCTTGCTGATGATGAAGAAATGTTAAGTGATATACTTGGTGAGATGCTTGAAACTTATGGTTATTATGTTGTTAAAGTTAAATCTTCAGAAGAAGCGATTCAGGTACTGACTGAAGAAATAAAAATTGATTTGTTAATTATTGATTACAATATGCCGCAGATGAATGGGATTGAGTGCGTTGCTGAATTAAGAAAAAGAAATTTTAATATGCCCGTAATATTATCTTCAGGTAGTTTGAATTTTGATGATGAAGAACTGAAAAAAGTGAACATCAATAGCAAGCTTCTGAAACCTTATGAATTCGAAACCATGTTAAAAACCATTCAGGAATTACTTTAGATTACTTAATCAAATCCTGATTTTCTTCTCTTTGATCATCATCAAGCTTTACCATTTTAATATCAGAAGTATATTTTGAAAGGATTGGTGTCTTGATCTCATTTAGTTGGTTAAGAACTTCAGTTATTTCTTTGATGGCGATATCAATATAATTCATTCTTTTAAGAATCATTTCTTTTGAAATTTCTTCTTTCTCAAGTTCTCTTTTGATAGCCGTCGATGATAAACTTAGCAAAGTCAATGGTTGTTTGATTTTATGATTTGCTGTTACAACGGTTGCCATAAAAGTATCACGCTTCTCAGCTTCAAGAAGTAGTTTGTGTGCTTCAGATAATTTTAATGCCGACTTTACTCTTGCAAGAAGTTCAATACGGTTAAATGGCTTTTTAATATAATCGAATGCACCTGCTTCCAGTCCTTCTTTTGTATCTTCGGCTCCTGATTTTGCTGTTACAAGAATTATAGGAATATCTTTTGTTGTCGGATTATTTACAAGACGACGACAGACTTCGATTCCAGTAATATCCGGCATCATTACATCAAGCAAAATCAAATCAGGTAATTCGCTCAATGCTTTTTCTATTCCTGTCGAACCATTGTACGCAGTTATAACTTCATAACCTTCGTGCTCTAACCTGTCCTGAAGCATAAAAACATTTTCCGGGAGATCATCTATTACTAAAATTCTTTTCATAGTATGTTCGTTTTTGTTTTTGCAAATAATTGACTGATCTTCGTTGAAATAATAGTCGAGTTAACTGGTTTAGGTATATAATCATTAAAACCATATTTAAGTATAACTTCTTTATCACCCGCCATTGCTTTTGCGGTTACCGCAAAAACCGGAATGTTTAAGTATGATTTATTCATACGAATGTTTTTTAAAGTTTGAAATCCATCCATACCAGGCATCATTATATCCAGCAAAATTAAATCCGGTTGTACATGTTCTAACATTTTAAGACACTCAGTTCCAGACTTTGCAAGATATGTTTTATAACCCATTGACTGAACTAATTCATTCATCGTAAAAAGAGTATCGGGATCATCATCAACAATTAAAATTTCTTCTGTTACTTTATTGCTGTTATTCTGTATTTCAGATTTAATAATTTTTTTATCAATAAATTTATTATCAGATATTAGGTTAAGATTAACCTGTTCTTGTTGTTTAATTCTATCACGTACGATTTTAAGAACATCCAAAGGATGACCTTGGGACTTTATTGCAATTCGTTCAACTACAGAGTTTAAAGACTTTTTTTCTGATTCAGTTAAATCTTTTGCTGTGCTGATTATTATTGGAATATCTCTGGTTGAACGACTGGATTTTAATTTATGAGTCAGAGAAATTCCATCAACTTTAGGCATTAATAAATCTACTATTATTAGGTCGGGCTGAACTTCAGCAATCTTATTAAAAGCATATTCACTATCCCTGATATATTCAATCGAAATATTCTCCGAAGCAAATTCTTTTTTGAATTTTTCAAATTCGAGTTCATCATCATCTACAATTACTATTTTTTGAATTTTTTTCTTTGTGACTGATTCAAGTTTATCGAAAGTATTAACCAGATTTTCTGTATTGATAGGTTTGATTAAATATTCGAATGCCCCAAGACTTAGTCCAACATTTTTATCACCAACGAATGAGACAATTATTACCGGAATATCTTTTGTGTCAGGATTTTCTTTTAATTCTTTAAGCACAGACCACCCATCTTTATCCCGCAATATTACATCCAAAGTAATTGCAAAAGGTTTGGTCTCTGCGGCAAGCTTCATTCCGCTTTCAGCATCTGAAGCAAAAATTACTTCATAACCTCTGGTAGTCAGGTATTGTCCTATGATAAACCGGACATCAGGATCATCATCAATGACAAGAATCGGTTTACTATCATTTTTTTGGACAGCTTCAAGTTGTTCAGTTTCTGAATCAGTTCCCCATTTATCATTCCTGTAGTGGATTGGAATTGTGAATGAAAAAATTGAACCTTTGCCAACAATACTTTTAACCCAGATTTTTCCACCAAGCAAATCAACAATTTTTTTTGAGATTGTCAGTCCCAACCCTGTTCCGCTATAACGTCTGTTAGTTGATCCATCGACCTGTCTGAATTCCTCAAAAATAAATTTTTGAGCTTCTTCAGGTATTCCTATACCGGTATCACTTACTGAAAATACAATGTAGTTATCATCTGTTAGTGCAATGCTTAGTTCAACATTCCCTTTATCAGTGAACTTGACAGCATTTCCAAGAAGATTAATTAAAACCTGAGTTACTCTTCCCTTATCAGTCGAAATAATTTTCCTTGTGTCACATTTGCGGTTAATTGTAAATCTTAAACCCTTTTCAATAATCAAAGGTTGAATCGTTGAAGCCACATCTTCAATTAATTCCTCTAATAATATTTCTTCCTCTCTGATTTCCATTTTCCCTGCTTCAATCTTTGAGAGATCGAGAATATCATTTATCAGATTCATTAGTCGTCTGCCACTTTTCAGAACCACTTCAAGGCGCTCGCGGTTTTTATCATCAAGCTGTGCTTTATCAAGAATCAACTCAGTCAAACCAAGAATTGAATTCATCGGTGTGCGGAGCTCGTGAGACATACTTGCAAGGAACTGAGATTTTAGTTTTGTTGATTCTTCTGCCTTTTGCTTTTGAATTTCTAATTCTTTTGCTTTTACTTTTAGCTCTTCAGATAATTCTAATAATGTTTTATTCTGCGCTTTGATTTGCTCATTCTGCTTCTGCATTTCTTCATTAAGCCGGCTTAATTCTCTTACAAAATTCTCCAACTGAACGAATGCTTTTGCATTCATTAATCCGATTGCCAACTGTTCCTGAATTTTTGAAAGATAAGTGATTGCCTCATCAGTTGGTTTATTAAGAGCACCAAATTCAAATACTGCTACAACTTTGCTCGAGTAAATTATTGGTCTGATATGTAGATATTTAATTTTAATATCGAACATCCCTGTGGATGCAACAGGAATAAAATTTTCTGATTCTATTGTTAAAGGTTCTTTGGTTTCTATTACCTTCTTATAGAAAATATTATTTTCTCCATTGTTTTTATTCTCACCAAGACCAAAGGATGTAATAAAATTTATTTCATTATCATCGACAGAGTAAATTGCTCCCACAGTAAATCCGCAAGTTTTAATAATTTTTTTTAATGCAGCTTCAGATATTTCTGTAAGCGAAGGATTTTGATTTATCAGCGTAATAAATTCTGTATAATCATTCATTGCCTTCTGATTTTTCACTATCTCATCAAGCATCTGATTAAATGCATCACCTAATCTTGCAACTTCATCCTTACCTTTAATCATCACTCTGGTATTGTAATTTCCATCGCGAATCTCTTCAGTAACAGAACTTAGCTCACCAATTTGCTTTCTGATTTTATTCGTAAGCAGATAAGTAAGAATTAAAGAAATAATGATTCCAACAAAACCAATTATAAAAATTACATTCTTTAATGTATCACGAAGAGTTGCAGCTTCTCCCATTTTGTTGAATATAAGAAATGACAGATTATTCTTCAGCACATCATCAGAATTTGTTTTGTATAAAGTCGCAAGAATATCCGAAGCTCTTGTGCCCTGTGTATAAATTTCAAAATTGTTTTTATTTTTTAAATAATTATATGCAGTGTTAATAAGATAAAGATATTCCCTATTTACGGTAGGATTTGAAAGCTCAGCAGCTGAATTCTCCCAAATAACTGCGACTTCTGCATTTATTCTTTGGGCAATATCTTCGATAAAACCGCTGTTAATAATCTTACCATAAAGGTATGATTTATCTTTCAATTGTTTTTTCTTAATTACGGCAAGTGGATTTATTTCCAGGAATTTATTTACTGATATGACATTTGGATTAATTAAAACATTCTTCGAGTAATAAATTTTTTCAATACTCTTACCATCGTCATTCAGTAATATTATAAAGTCAAGAATTTTTGAATTAAGTGAATTTGAATCAGTAACTTTTTTATTTTCAATGAAGATTAGTAATTCATCATCCAGATCAGAAAGTAATTTCTGAAAAGAATATATAAAACTGTTGGATGAATTGATGAGGTTTTTAGTTTGCTGAGAATTGAGAGAATTAAAAATCAGAGAATAAAAAACTGCTGTTGCAGAAACAAGTACTATTACTACTACTGTAAAATTTATAAGCAGTATTCGAAGGCTTATTTTCATTTGGTATCATTATCTCTACTCTTTTTGGAGTACTTTTCTGATTGTAATCAATAATTCGTCAAAGTCATAAGGTTTGCTGAGGAAGTCATTAGCTCCCATTTTTGCAGAATCAATCGCACTTTTTACATCAGCATAAGCGGTAAGTACAATTACTTTAGCTTTTAGATTTCTGAATTCCATTTCTTTCAATACTTCGAAACCATCTATACCTGGCATTTTCAAATCAAGAAGCATTAGATCAACTGAGTTTTTTCTCAGAAAATCTAATGCTTCAAAACCGTTATTAACATAATTTACCTGATAACCAACTTCTGACAGTTCTTCACTGAGTACTTTGCATAAATTTACATCATCATCAACTATCAGAATATTTTCCATCTTATTTACCTGTTTTCAATTGATTCAGTACCATTAAGCTGGTAATACTTAATCTTATTTTTAGCTTCGACTCTTTCTTTCAGAATTAAGTTATCAGATGTTGGATTGTTATGTCTTTCCTGTAAAGTAGGAAGCAGCTCTGCTTTAAGTAATATAACTAACTCTTTCTTAGTAACGGTAGTCTGGTCAGAACCGAATAAATATCTCAGACCAAAAAACCAACCTGGTAAATCTTTAAGGAATGGGATACCATTTCTCGTCTGAGTTTCTTCGTTTACGAACAATCCCCCGAGTACTGTTTCTTCACCATTAAGCATCAGGATTTGAGTTGATGCATTGGTTTTTCTGATTTCAGTTGTTTGTTCATTCAAAGAGAATGAGCTTCTCTCAACAAGAATTTTGAGAAGGATGTAATCGACTCCTTTTTCATTATAGATATAAGGAGTAACTTCAATGATTGTACCTGTTGGGAAAAACTTTTCAACTGTATTACCGGCAAAGTCTCTTGTTCTTACTGAAAAATCCGAACCAACCTGAATTCTTCCCTGATTTTTATCTCTGACCACAACTGATGGATTAGCGATAATCTCACCAAGACTTTCTTCTTCAAACCATCTGAATAGAGCAGTTGCTTCTCCAAAGAAACTTCCAACTTTACCAGATGCTTCACTTGTTATGTTTAGTTCAGGTGGTCTTGTTTGTTGCTGCTGCTGAGAAGTAGTTTGTGTAAATAATTCAGCACCAACATTCCAATCGCCTTTAGATAAAAGTATTTTCCAATCAATACCGCGTTTTCTTGACTCTGAAACATTCATTTCAAAAAATACAGCAGAGATTTTTACTTCTCTTGTATCAAACGATGCATATTCTGGCAGTGATTTTAACTTATCTTCACCGGGTCTTTTTACAATTATTACATCTTCAGTTTCTTCGAAGATATAACCATTGTATTGAACAATCACAAGCAGTGCTTTATCATAAGGCATTGCTTCTATCTCAATACCGATTGGATCTTTTGAGTCAATCGTTGAGACAATTCTTTTACCGGTCGTAGTTTCGCTCACTTTACTCAGCAAAGCGATTGCTTCATTAAATGGGAGCGACTGTGAAAGAGTCACAAGCTCATCGGGATTTCTGAAGGTCTTGAATTGTTTTTCAAGACGCTGCTGAGGGAGAACATCCCCAATCAAGACAAACACAATTATTAAGATTGAAGTTATTGTTTTCATTTTACTTCTCTTATTTTTTCTTATTAAACTCTGTTCGATCTAATTCAAGAACGACATTTTCTATTATACCA
>Ga0101944_10001493_pt1 | contig 47936 bp, 34 predicted proteins | sample DewCreD2012metaG_FD_75245 | JGI IMG/M metagenome (GOLD analysis project Ga0101944, IMG submission 75245) | Hot spring sediment bacterial and archeal communities from British Columbia, Canada, to study Microbial Dark Matter (Phase II) - Dewar... ... | reverse complement strand
CGTGCAGTTAGGACTTCGAGTCCGTGACCCCAAAACGCCCTCAATCCCTCTGCATCCACGAGACCAACCCCCAGCTGGGGAGCGACCCTGCCGGCATACTTTTGCACGGCATCGACCACTGCCGCAGGAAGGTGCGGGGCTCCGACAACTGCGACAGGAACGACTGCCTCAGGGAACTGTCTGGCGAGTGCTTGGGCCTCCAGGATGGCTTGCGACAGCAACGGAATCACCCGATCGCGACGCCCTTCCGACGACCGCTTGATCTCAACGACGTACTTGCGCCCTCCACCTTCCACGATGAGGCCGGGTTGAGGCGCGGCGCCGGCACGAGGGCGATGGACGCGCCAAGCCGCCCGGCGAAAAGCGTTGGCCACAAGCTGGCCGATGTCGCGTTCAGCGGCAGCCATGGTTGCCTCAGGGTTCTTACGGCCATGATAATTCTCATGGCCGTGTTAATTCACCCGTCCATGATAACCCCTTGTGATCGCTTGTGTCAAGCCGAGGCCTTCGAACGGAAACTGCCGGTTTTGCTCAAGAGCAGGCGTGGCCGGCAGGGGCCAATCTATGGAAAACACGACTCCTCTGCCGAGAGAAAGTTCGAAGACCGTTGAGAGGGGGGCAACTTTCCAGAAGATAACTTCCGCGCCTCGATTTCATTGATGCAATCGCGCGCTCGGCCCGTCTCCATATCCCAAACATTCCGCGTCATTTGCGATTCGGCGCGGTTCTCCAGTTGGAAATGCCTCCAACCGGGCCACGCGCTGAACCATCATGGTTCAGTTCGTGGGCCTCTCTCAACCCTCCAAACTCTCCGTTTTCTCGGTTGACAGGTCCGCGTTTGTTGACAGGCCGATTCAGAGAGGCCGGCCGGTTGGACACTTTCGAACTCCCGTGAGTATCTATTGACAGAGCCAGACGACGGGCAGGCCGCGAAGCGGAAGCCGTTGTGGGCCGGAAGGACTCGCGCCCATGGAGCTCTGAAGCTGACCGGCGCGCGCTGCTAACGACAAGATTGCCCCAGTGGCTCGCCATCGCTGACCAGCGCGGCCGGTGCGGGCTGCGCAGTTCTCCGGGTCTGTGTTCTGGCGGGTTCTCCGGCTGGAAGGATTGGCGAACATGCACAGCCAGTGTGCCGCGCGCTTGCCGCTCCCAACGACGGAGGCGTTCGTCTCGAAGGGGTTGATATACATAGAACCATTATGTATCATAGTTCTACGTATGGACTTGAATAAGGATCTGGTTGCTGCATCCGCGACGCCGCTCGTGCTCGCCCTTCTTGCTCAAGGCGATAGTTACGGCTACGCCATCATCAAGCGGGTGGCCGAGCTGTCCGGCGGGCAACTCCAGTGGACCGACGGGATGCTCTATCCAGTGCTGCACCGGCTGGAACGCCAAGGTCTTGTCGCGGCGAAGTGGTCCGTCTTAGAAAACGGCCGCAGGCGCAAGTACTACCGCATCACCCCGGAGGGCCGGGCCCAGCTCGCGTCTCTTCAGAAGCAGTGGCAGGTTGTGGACGGTACCTTGCGCTACGTATGGATGAGGGCTTGCACGACATGACGAGCTTTTCCGATCAACCGCCCGAGGAACAGATTGCGCAGTGGCGGGCGTACCTGCGGAGCCGGCGGGTGCTACATGATTCTGACATAGAAGAGCTTGAAGGGCATCTGCGCGACCAGTTGGCGGCGCTCATCGGGGCCGGGCTGGCAGGGGATGAGGCTTTCCTGGTTGCGGTCAAGCGTATGGGGAGTCTCGATGCGCTGTCAGGCGAATTTGCACGCGTGCACTGCGAGCGGCTGTGGAAGCAGCTGCTCATCGCGCCGGAGGCTGAAGTGCCGGCCAAGACTGGACTCCGGGAGATGCTCGTGGTCCTCAGCATCGCCGTAGCCGCGGCGCTGGCCGTCAAGATACCTGCGCTGTTTGGAATCCGACTCAACCTTGATGAAGAAGTTCCGCGGTTCTACCTCCGGAACTTCACTCTTTTTGTCTTTCCGCTGCTCACAGTTTACTTCCTGTGGAAGCGCGGTTGGAATGCCAAGAGCGGCCTCTGGCTTGCGCTCCCCTTCGCGGTCGGAGCAGTGTTTGCCAACGTCTTTCCGTGGAACACCGCTGCCGGCAAAGCGCAAGAGCTCAGCGACACCGAGTTGCTGACCATTCTGCATCTGCCGATTGCCCTCTGGCTGGCCGTTGGCTTCGCTTACGTCGGGGGCCGCTGGTTCGAAAACGGCGGCCGTATGAACTTCGTCCGATTTTCGGGAGAACTGGCGATCTATTATGTGCTCATCGCGCTAGGCGGGGGCGTCCTCTGTGGCTTCACGATGATGATGTTCGAGGCCATCGGAATGAACGCCGGGTGGTTTGTAGGGGGCTGGCTGATGCCGTGCGGGGCGGCAGGGGCGGTCATCATTGCATCCTGGCTCGTGGAGGCCAAGCAAAGCGTCATCGAAAACATGGCTCCAGTGCTTACCAAAATATTCACGCCGCTCTTCACCGTTCTGCTGCTCGCGTTTCTGGCCACGATGGCGTGGACAGGAAGCCCGATCAACGTGAACCGGGAGGTGCTGATTGCTCTCGACCTGCTACTCGTTCTCGTCGTCGGGCTGGTTCTCTACGCCATCTCGGCGCGCGACCCGAAGGAGCCACCTGATTTCTTCGGCCGTCTGCAACTTCTGCTCGTGGTCAGTGCGCTTGCAGTGGATGGGGTGGCGCTCGCGGCGATCGCAGCCCGCATCTCCGAGTTTGGCTTTACCCCCAACCGAGTGGCGGCACTTGCAGAGAATCTCATTCTGCTCGTCAACCTGGTGTGGTCAGCTTGGCTCTATGCACGTTTCTTGCGCGGGCGGGGCCCTTTCGCGGCCTTAGAGCGATGGCAAGTCGCCTATTTGCCTGCTTACTCCATATGGGCGGCATTGGTGGTGATCCTCTTCCCGCCCCTATTCGGCTACCGTTGATGCTCCGTGCGCAGAGCATCACCGGATGGCTCCCAATGGAGGTTCTGCCTCCCTTGACGCTGCCGGGGTTGTGCCGGCATTGGCGGCGTGTCCGGACCAGCTTCGGTGTCTCAGCCCGGGAAGTGGGTTTCCTTGAGAGTCAACCGAAGGGATCAGTGCATACAGGCGAGTGAATCTATCCGCGGACTGCCAAGTCATCGGCGGGAGGAACTTAGCCGGGATATGAACAGTGTCCGTGATGTAGGCACACCCTCAGTCAACAACTTCCCGCCGCCCCGTTTTGATTGACGCCATCGCCGTTTGAGGCTATGCGTTATCCCAAACATTCGCTGGAATTTGCGTTTCAGAGCGGTTCTCCGGTTGGAAACGGCGCCAACCGGGCCACGCGCTGAACCATAGTGGTTCCGTTCGTGGGCCTCTCTGAACCCTCCAGACTCTCCGTTTTCTCCGTTGACAGGTCCCGTTTTGTTGACAGGCCGATTCAGAGAGGCGCCCCGGTTGGACACTTTCGAACTCGCCATCGCTCGACCGCAGGCCGCCTTTTCAAGCGAGTTCTTGCACGACTCCATCCTTGCCATGGCCGCCGCCTACCTGTTCCACCTCTGCCACAACCGCCCGTTCGTGGACGGCAACAAGCGCGTGGCAGCGAATGCCGCCATCACCTTCTTGTTGATGAACGAATGGGAACCGACTTTCCCCGAAGACGCGCTGGTGGACACGGTGCTCGCCGTAGCGTCGTCCTCGATGACGAAAGAGGGCCTGCCTCAGTTCTTCGAGGCCAACTGCGTCCCGCGTTCCGAAGCCTGGGGTTGCGAGTGCAGGTCGTCTGGAGAATCTTGACCCAATGGCCCGAGTCTTCACGAAACATGCCGGTCACAAGTACTCTGCGATCACTTCCTGCCGAGTCCCCAGGAAAACCGGATCATGAACTCAAGCTGGTCAGGTCTGGTCTGAACGTCGTGTGACCAAGGGTAACGGTCCCTTGCCCAGCGCGTATATCGAACACTCGGTGCGAAACTGGTTGCTCCCCACTTGGTCCCAAGACCCACACCCGTGCTAAAGCCACGGTTGGAAGGATTGGTCTGATTCAGGTTGCCAGCCGTGCGGAATGAGGGGCCGCCTTCCAGAAAGGGCCGAGTAGTGCCGGTGGAGAAATGATATCGGACAAGCAAAGGGAACTGCCAAGTAACTACGGTCGCCGGGGCATATCCGATGCTCCTATCTGGGTAGAACGATGCTGACATCTTGTAATGCAGTGGCTTGTAGAGCGCGTCAGCAGCGAAGGAGAAATTTCGGTGAACCGGCACTTCAGCAGTCAGCCCGATCAAATATCCTCCGGCATCGGAGACGGCAATCGAAGGAAGAAAACCCGGGGTCGGGATGTAATGCGAGATAAAGTCCTTGTTCGCATAGCCTCCCGCAACGACACCGAACGAGACTCGCTGAGCAAGTGCAGAAGGGGCCGTCACAAGTGCTGACACAGCCAGCACGAGGACCAGGCGAGCAAAAGTAATCTGGAGCATTGCCGGAAATGCCATCTGTGCTTTCATGTCGGTGGCAGGGCGATCGAAAAACATTTTGACGTGCTGTCAAGCAGTTGGGTTTCAACCGGCGCCCAGGCTGGACTGCGCCTTTCGCGAATCTCGAAATGCATGACACCCTGGGGTTTGCATGTCTCCCTCCAAATCCTCCGTTCCGTGGTCAGCGCGTTCTCCGAGTGGGTCTCCGCTCTTTCGGCAATCTTCAAGTCCCGAGCTACCCTCCAGGTGGCGAACCTCGCGTTGCGCCACCAACTCGGTCTGCTCCAGCGTTCCGTGAAGCAGCCGTAACCGACCGTCGCGGGTCGCTTTCTGTGGGCATAACTCTCCAGGGCTTGGGCGGTTTGGCGCTCCGCCCTCGTCATCGTCAAGCCGGAAACGGTGATCGCCCGGCACCGCAAAGGCCCACCCGGGGACCACTGCGCCTGGACTTGGGACTGCTTGAGCACCGAGCAGCCGGACGCTCGCCAGCGGCAGGTCGGGAGCGCCAGAGGCGAAGCAAAACAGGCCGCCACTGTCTCGCAAACGCTTGGCCGCGTGGGTTCGGCCCGCGCTCAGCCTCTGCCGGTGCAGATTCCGCCGCCTGCGGGGTTTGCGAGAAGCACAGTCACACACCAACTGCGCCGCGCGCAGCGGGGCCATCAGCGCACACAGAGAGACGCATCCCAAAGTTGATGGCAGGCGCCGGTTGACGCGATGTCCGGAGACCAGCGCGCATCTGTGGTTTAAGGCTCAATCCGGGTGCCCAAGAGCAACAAGAACTGCGCCAGCCAGGCTGGATGCGCCGGCCATGCGGGCGCGGTCACCAGGTTCCCGGAAGTGTGCGCCTGATCCATCGCCAATTCCACGTACTGGCCGCCCGCACGCGCGACGTCCGGCGCCACGGCCGGGTAGCAACTGCAAGCCTTGCCGGCCAGCACACCGGCGGCCGCCAGCACCTGCGCGCCGTGGCATATCGCCGCCAGAGGCTTGTTGGCTTCCGAGAAATGACGCACAATCTCCAGTACGCGCGAGTTTAACCGGATGTACTCCGGCGCCCGGCCGCCGGGAATCACCAGAGCGTCGTAGGCTTCCGCCCGAACCTCGTCGAAGCTTGCGTTCAGAGCGAAATTGTGGCCGCGTTTCTCGCTGTAGGTCTGGTCGCCCTCGAAATCATGGATCGCGGTCCGCACCGCTTCACCCGCTTTCTTGTTCGGGCAGACCGCATGCACCGTGTGCCCGGCCATTTGCAAGGCCTGAAACGGAACCATGACCTCGTAGTCTTCCACGTAGTCTCCAACCAGCATCAGGATCTTCTTGGCCGCCATGACAAACCCCCTTACGAGAGTATCGTCGCACACGAAAACCGCCCCATGCGCGCCCGGCCCCCTGGCGGTCAGGGACCGGCGAGGATGGCGACCGGTTGTCAGGCCAGAAGGCGTTGCGCCCGGATCAGGCGCTCCCTGACGCGCACACCGTTCGGGCACTCGATCGCGCAGTTCCCACAGTCCTCGCAGCGCACGGCGCGGACTTCCGCCGGCAAACTCGAGAAGCCCAGCCGCGCCTGAATGTAGTCTTCGCAGAAATCGTTGTAGGCGAGGAATCGGATCTCGTCCGCGACCGGGATGCCGTTCGGGCACCGTCCTTTGCAGGAGTAGCACATCCGGCAGTAATAGGGACGGATCTCCTCGCTTCTTGCGAACAGCGCCTTCTCATCGGCGGGGCGGAACGGCTCCGTCATCGCGCGCACGTTCATCTCGAGTTGCTCGATATCCGCCATATAAGGAATCGTCACCGCGATCAAGGGGTTCTTCAGAGCCCACTTGATGGCGGCCAGCGGGGCCTCCCCCTCCAGCCTGGGCTTCGGCCCCGCGGCGCCGCGTCCCGGCGGGGTGAATCCTGCTGTGGCCACCACAACTTTCATGGCCACCAGCCCAATCCCGGCCTTACCGAGCCTCTCAATGGAGGCGTCCCGTGTCGTGCCCATCGGATAGCTGTACGTCAATACGACGACGTCGTAGCTGCCGATAGCCAGCACGCGGTCCACAACGGCGTTCGGATCGTGAGTGCTGACGCCGATGAAGCGGGCCTTGCCTTGCTTCTTGGCGGCCTCTTGCGCTTCCACCAGTTCGTCGGTGATCCCGTCGGGCGTGTCTTTGGCATGAAGCAGCCAAATATCCAGATAGTCCGTGCCGAGCGCCTGAAGACTGGCATCCATATCCTTGATTGCGTCCGTCTTGGAGCGCGACGCCGTCTTACTGGCGATAATCACCCGGCCCCGCCGGCCCCTGGCCGCTTCTCCCAACAGGCGCTCGCTGTTGCCCTGCCCATAGATGCGAGCCGTGTCGAAGTAGTTCACGCCCATGTCGATCGAGCGCGCGATCACCGTTGGATCAGGCGTGAAGCCGACGCCGAAGCCCACCGGCGCAACCTTCAGGCCGGTCTTGCCCAGAACGCGATAGGGGATGCCTGCGGCGGTGACCGGGCTGAGCGAGGACAGAGCGGCGGGCAACGCGATGCCCGCCCGCAAAAACCTGCGGCGAGACGAACTCGACTCCACTCTCCAACCTCCTGGTCAGAAAAGGATAGCTGAGTCCCAATTATTGCACGCGGCGAACGGGTTCCCCCGGCGCGGCCCCGCCGTTGCCGGGGCGCCGGTCCGGGAACGGCGCAAGGCGACGCAGCACTACTGGATCAGCGCCATCATCCGCTTCATGGCGTCGGCAACCGCCGCCAGGGCCTCTTCGGGCGGGAGTTTGCGCACCGGGGCGCCGAGCGGCTCCGCGGCCACCGGTCCGTCGAACCCGGTCTTGTTCAGCGCGTTGATGAAGCCGGCGATGTTGATCACTCCCGTCGCCATGGGAATCTCGCGTTGCCCGTCCCGCAGTTCATCCAGCGGCACATCCTTCGGCGCGTCGTTCACATGCACGGCGACGATGTCCTTGTTGGTCAGCGTCAGGATGTCTTCCGGCGTCTCCTGCGAGTTGTGCCAGTGCCAGCTATCCAGCAGAAAGCCGAGGTTTGGCTTGTTGATCTCCGCGATCAATTCCTTCATCGACTCCATGGTATGGATGAAGGGGTACTTGCTGCGGCTCCAACTGGTCCTCGGCCCCACATATTCCAGACCGAAGCGGATGCCGTGATCGCCCAGCACAGTGGCCACCTCGCCAAGCCGGCGCGCGTGCAGCTTGAAGTTCTGCAAATAGGTCATCCGGTTGTCGCCGGGCGAAAGCCAGGTGCAGAAGCGCGTCATGCCGGCGCGTTGCAGCGTTTTCGCCCAGCTCGTCAGACTGCTCTTCATCCACTCCGCGAACTTCTCGTCCGGCTGGGTGACCGGCACGCCCTGAGCCAGGGAACCAAAGGCGATGTTCTTGGCGGCCATTTGCTCCTGGAAACGCTTCCAGTCAGCGTCCGGCAGCGCCGCGAGCTCGTTGACGTTGGGGTCGAAGGCCTCGAAGCCGTATTTCGCCGAATACTCCAACTGTTGCTGCAAATTCGCCTTGACGCCGATGTTGCCGGTATGGAGGCACATCCGCATCTTGCGCGAAGCGCCTTGCGCGGCGCTCCGGAGCAGCACCGCCGCCTGTGACGCCACCGCGGATTGCAACAGGAACCCGCGCCTGCTCGTTCTCTCTGTCATGCTTGTCTCTCCTGCACTCGGACTGATTTCTTCCCCCGCGACCGTCTTGCAGCCATTCCGTTCATCTCCTCGCCGGGTCCTGCCGCCAAACCGCCCGGTCTTCAGGAAGCATACAACCTCTGGCAGGGGCTGTGGGGACAGGTCCGGGGTGGACTACCATCGTTGAAAGAACTGTTTCGAAGCAGCCTGAGGAGGTGACCCACCATGTGGCCGGAACTCAGCAGTATATTCACCCCCGCCGTACCCCTCGGCGAGAAGATCCTGCGCCCGGTGATCGTCTACGCTTTTCTCGTCGTCTTCCTCCGTGTGTTTGGAAAACGCGAACTGGCGCAATTGAATCCCTTTGACCTGGTCGTGCTCCTGTGCCTGTCCAACACGGTGCAGAACGCGATCATCGGGCCGGACAATTCGATCACAGGCGGCCTGACCGGAGCCTTCACGTTGATGGCGATGAACTATCTCGTGGTCCGCTTCCTGTTCCGACACCGCCGCCTGGATCAGATTCTGGAGGGCGCCCCCACTGTACTCATTGAGCACGGGAAAGTGCGGCGCCAGGCGCTGGCCAAGGAATTGCTCACTGAGTCCGAACTGCGTGCGGTGCTTCACCGCCAGGGCTTTACGCATCCGGGGGAGATCGAGCGTTGCGTGCTTGAGCCGGGCGGTTCCTTCTCCATCGAAGCGAAGCAGCCTCCAGCTCCTGAGCTTCGCCACCGGGAGTTGATCGAGCGCCTGGACCGCCTGGCCGCGGAGGTGGCGGTTCTGCGGGCCGGGCCGGTTTGACGACCCCAACTTTGGTTCAGTCCTTTTCGGGGCCGCTCGCCCTATAGTGAACGCAGGGGGTAGAACCATGCACGATCGGCCTCTGGCGATTCTTGTGGCTCTCTGCGCATTGACGGCCTGGCCGGCCTTCGCCCAGTTTAACGAAAGCCGTATGAAACCCTTCCTGATCGACCACCGGTCGGCGAAGGAGTCTCCTGCCGATGTCTCATTTCTGCTCGACCCGCCAGCAGGGAAGGACGGTTTTATCCGAGTCCAGAACGGACGGCTGGTCAAAGGCAACGGGCAGCGCATCCGTTTCTGGGGCGTGCATCTCACCGACTGGAGCCGCGGCTCGGTGATGCTGCCGCCCAAAGAAGACGCTCCCCTGTACGCTTCCGCGTTGGCGCGCCATGGGGTAAACATGGTGCGGCTGCATTTCCTCGACCTGTTCTCGCCGCGCGGCATCATCGACAACACGCGCAACGACTCCCGGGCCTTCGATCCGGTTCAGCTCGACCGCCTGGACTTCATGGTTTCGGAACTGAAGAAGCGCGGAATCTACGTCGATCTCAACCTTAATGTCGGCCGCTCTTACAAAGAGGGCGACGGCGTCCCGGATGCCGAAAAGATCCGCTGGGGCAAGGGGCTGGTTCTCTACAACCCGCGCCTCATTGAGCTGCAAAAGGAATACGCCAAGGCGATCCTTACCCACCGCAATCCTTATACCGGCCTGGAGTACCGCAATGATCCGGCGGTGGCCATCGTCGAAATCCTCAATGAAAACGGGATCGGCGTCGGATTCCGCGCGCCGACCCCCTATTACGACCAGCAGCTCACGGATCTCTACAACGCCTGGCTCGCCAAGAATCGTTCCCCCCAGCAGGTTGCAGCCCTGCGTCAGGCCGCCGGCGTTGAGCCAGGCGCGCCCTTGCCGCGACTCTCCGGCCCAGAGGCCGCCAAGGCGCCCAAGGAGCGCTTTTACACCGAACTGGACTTCTACACTTCCATTGAAGACAACTTCTACCAGGACATGGCCCGGTATATCAGGTCGCTGGGAGTGCGCGTGCCCATCACCGGCACGGCGGACCACGGCCACACGAGCAGTTCCTACCCCATGCTCCTGTCGCTGTCCAAGCTGGACATCGTGGACGGCCACGTTTACTGGCAGCATCCGGGGGCGCGCGAAACGCCCTCTCCCATGGTTAATGACCCGAACTGGTCGACCGTGGTCCAGCTCTCCCGAACGGCGTTCTCCGGAAAACCGTACACGGTCAGTGAAACCAATCATCCATTCCCCAATCCTTGGGCCTGCGAAGGAATGCCGCTCATGTCGGCCTACGCGGCGTTTCAGGATTGGGACGCGGTTATTCTATACACCTTCGAGCCGAAGCGCGATCCGCAGTGGCAGTCCTACATGGGCGATCCCTATGACATCTCCCTCGATCCGGTCAAGATGCCGCAACTGGCCGCCGGGGCGTTGCTTTTTTTGCGCGGAGATGTCAGCCCAGCCAAGACCGTAATCGAGCGCACGTATTCGAGGGATCAGGTCTACGACAGCCGCAGGTTGCCTCCGGCGGAGCGTCCGTATTTCACTCCGGGATTCCCGCCACACCTGCCCCTGGTTCACGGCTCGAGGATTCGCACTCTGGAGGGAGCGCCGACAGCCGGGTTTACGCCTCCTCCGGCGGACCCCATCGTCTCCGACACCGGCGAGTTGGTCTGGCAGGGCTGGCAGCGAAAGCAAGGTTTGGTTTCAGTCGAAGCCGAGCGTACTCAGGCGCTTGTAGGGTTTGTCAAGGCCGGCGCCAAGGCGCTCCGCAACCTGGCTGCTGCGGTCGACAACGAATTCGCGGCCGTCATCCTCTCGTCCCTGGACGCGCAGCCGCTGAGCCGCTCCGGGAAGATGCTTCTGGTTACGGGGGCGCGCGTCGCCAACACCGGCATGAAGTGGAACGAAGACGGCACGCAGGCTTCCAGCCAGGGCGGGCCACCGGCGCTGATCGAACCAGTCACGGGCGGGATCACGCTGCGCAACCTGCAAGCGGCCAAATCGGTAAGCGCCTCGGCTCTGGACGGCGCCGGGAGGCCAACGGGCTCCCCAATCCAGGGCCGCAGGACAGGGGACGGCTGGGCGATCGCCATCGGCGATCCCGTCACAACGTGGTACGTCGTGACGGTGCAGCGTTAGATACGGACCGGACGTTCGTCCGCTCAGTGAGTCATCGCATAGATGACATAGTTGACGCCCATTCGGAAGGCGAGCGAGGAGAGCCGCTCCGGGTAGGGCGGGTAGTCCGCCCATTCCCAGGCGTCTCCGAGATCCATGTTGAAACAGATCGCCACCTGGACGCGGCCCTTGTCATCCACCACCGCCCGCCAGCGGGGCACGATCCCGCCGCGCTCGTAAGGCTGGCCTCGCAGGATGTTGTATCCCGAAACCTGGAACCGCTCGGACAAGTCGTAGACGGTATGGAAAATCGGATGATCGTCCGGAAGGTCGATCACCTCGTGGCCGGGCATGATCCGCGCGATGCCGCTCATGAAATCGCGCCATTCGCGTTCGCCGTGAAAATCGTCGACCATCAGGAAGCCGCCGCGCTGAAAGTACTCGCGGAGCCGGGCGATCTGGGAATCGTTCAGCGTCCAATCACCGATGGCGACCGCGTAAAGCCAGGGCCATCGGAAGATCTCATCGCTGTCGATGTCGACGATCTCCTCCACGCTCCTTGCGTGAATCCGGGTCAGGCGCCGAAGGGCCGCCATGAACAGCCGTTCGCTCTTGTTGGCGTCCGTTCCCCATCGCGAGTAGAATCGTCCGTCCATCAGCGAGCGGAAGCGGAGACGGGCGAAAGCGAATTCAGTTTCGTCCCAGGCGTCCGGCGGATCGCCGACGGGGTCTTGCATCTCGTGTTCATAGAGGGCCCACCGGCGATGTCCGGAACCGTGCTGCGCCGCCAGGAGCAACGCTCCCGCACAAAGGATTCCCAGCGTCCCGCGCCCCCACATGTCCTTCATTCTATGCCAGCGCGGGGGCGTTCGCCGGTCTTGCCTCGGGCCGCGGGGCCAGCCGTGGTGGTTCAACAGGACTCTAGGCGCCCAGCCTGGCTGCGGCCACTCGCTCCGCCGCGGGCGGCAGGGGAGGGAAATCGGTATACGGTTGCGACTGATACCAATACGCGACGGAGTAGTAGCAATCCCCCCGGTTGTTCGCGTGCCCGTGCTCCATCGTGTGCTTCAAATACTTCCGGAAGGTCACGGGGTTGTCCGCATGCCAGCGGTAGAGGCAGTACTCGCCCATCGGCCGCTCCGGGGCATTGATCCACGAGGCTCCGTTGTACAAGTGCGCGAACGCTGTGGCGCCGTCGCGCCCGCCGAAGTTCCAGGCGCCGCAGAAGTAATCCTCCGAGCCGGTGCCCACGATCGCCGGTTTGCTCTCGTCGTCGATGAAGATCATCTCGTCGCCTTCCCCCATCCACGACTCCCGATTCTGAATCACACCCAGCGTTACTCCCATCAACTGGCCGCTGCCTCGCGTCTCCATGTAGACGTAATTCTGGCGCCCGTCGGGATTCAGCTCCTTCGCTCCGCTCTCGTAGCGCACAGCCTGGTTCGGGGCGGCCTGCCGGTATTGGGCGTGGAAATACAGACTCCGCTCCGGCAGGGCGGGAGCGAGCTGATAGTCGATGTTCGAATAAAAGGCGTTCACGGGACGCGTCCCCTCGTTGGTGGCCGTAATGCGCGCCGACTTCCGGAACGGCATCGCCAGGTAGCAGTTCAGGGCCCGGTTCGACGAGCAGTTCAGAAACGCCGATTGATAGAGGAAGTACCGGCCCAGGTTCAATCCGAAGAAGTCCCCGACAGGAACCTCCACGCTGGGCCTGTTGTTCCCGTCCCAGTACATCCTCAGAACAATCTCCTTGAGATGATTGTTCGATGCCGCCGAGATGGTAAACCAGATATGTGTGATCACCCCCGGCCCCGGCGAGTTGAAGATCTCCCGGGTCTCGCCGGCCGCAATCGGCCAGCGGTCGTTGTTCCCGCCGGTGGTGTCATAGCTCGACTGCTTGAGGGAACGGTAGTCCTGCGCCAGGGCGTACTCGGGCAACGCCAGGGCGCTCACGGCCCGCCCCGCCTGCCGGTCCTGCGCCTGCGCCCGCGTCAAGGCGCCGCCGGCCCCGACAGTCAGCAGCCCGCTCAGAAAATTCCTGCGAATTGAACGGCTTGTCTTCATGTTCGTAGCGACCTCCGAATCTGTATTGGTTTCCGGCCGTTCGGCGCCGGCCGGAACATATCCTTCTCCGTCAAGCCCAGGGCGCTCGCCATCTCGATGGCATAGGCCAGGCTGTTGACCACTCTCCCCTGGCTGTTCGAGCCGAACGAAAACTTGACGCCCTCCTCCTTCGCCATCCTCAGGAACGGCAGCTTGGGCAAACGCATCCCGGCATCGATTTCACAGGCGGTCCCGGTACGCTTCAGCGCGTCGACCACTTTCTTCATGCGTTCCGGGGTCCAGAGCCTATCGAAATCACGGTTGAACTTCCCAGGGATCCAAGTCGGGTGCGAGAAGATATCAAGCGGTTCCCTCTCCAGAATCTCGACGTTCCACTCGACGTACATCTCCATGAATGCCTCGGCATCGTTTCCCGGATCGTAGCCCCGGCCGAACGCCTTGACCCGATTCCCGATCGCGTCGCGCACTGTCATCGAATCCGTCAGCACATAGTCCAACTGGGCGAACACCTGCTTGGAGAAGCAAGGCATCCAGTCGATCCACTCCGCCTGCACGCCCTTGTAGACCGGTTTTCCCTCCAGCCTGGCGATCCAGTCCTGCAACTCCCGGTCGTTTGAAAGCACGACCGGATACTCATTCTCCTTCGTTCCGGCGTGTTCCAGGATGCCGTACTTCACGCCTCTTTCTCGCGACGCCTCAACCACCTGATCCAGCGCCAGCGAGTTCAGGTGGACATGGTAGTCCTCAAGGGGGAAACCCAAAGCGGGCACTTCCGCCGGCTGGGCGGAGGGAAAAACGGGCCGGGATACGGATAATACTGCGGCGGCCGCTCGACCAAGAAATTGTCGCCGGGGGCACAGGGACATTGGGCACGATCCTTTCTGTCCTATGCATTATCTGTGAATTCGAGGCGCTTTGGAATCGGAGTTCGTTTCCGGGGGGAGATTCCGCCCCATGGCTGAAGCCAGCCGGGCGGGATGCGCCCGATCGCCCAAATCGCGTTCTGGTACACTGAGAGCCAGTTCATTTCTGGAGATGTCTGGAAGGCGACAAATCAATTGGGCGGCGTTGGCGCTTGTGCTGCCGTTCTTGTTGCTGGCGCAATGCACCAGCCTGGTGGCGGTGCTCTGTGTCGCCGGAGACCGGCACATCCAGATCGAGCTTATGGGAGGCGTCTGTTGTGAGCCGCCCGCTCCGGAATCGATGTCCACATGCGCGGCTGCGCATGACTGCGGCGACTGCACGGACCTGTCGATATCGCTGGATTCCGTTTCGGACTCTGCGCGGCGCGACGGTCTGTTCGCAGGCCTGACGGGCGCGGCAGCCGCGCCGCCAGACGCGCTGGTTTCTCCTCAAGCAGATGGGAGCGGACGCCCGTCCATCGCGCCATTCCCGCCGCTCGCTCCGCTGCCCGCACGGCCGCAGCTTCGCTGCTGATCCCGCCTTTTCCCTCCATCTCATTGCGCGCTTTGTCAACCGGCGCGGCACCAGTCACGAAAGGCAACAGACAAGGGAGGAGAGTATGCATGTTCCCAGATCCGCCGTCCTGGCGGTTTGCTGCGGCTTGCTGCCGGCAACCGCGGGCTACGCGCAGACTCAGGGTGCTCCGGCCCCCCGGGTGTCCTTAGAGCAACTCGTCGAAAGAGCACTGGAACGAAACCCGGAATTGCTGGCGGTACGGCAGCGCCTGGCTGAGGCGCAGAGCGGACTGCGACAGGCCGGCCTGCGCCCCAATCCGGCGATCGGCTTCTCGGCCGCGAGCGGGGACGTTCTGGCCAGCCGCGGGGAGCGGCAATTCGAAATCAGCTACGCGCACATTCTGGAGACCGCCGGCAAGCGCGGCCGCCAGATTGAAGCGGCCGGTCTTCTGGCCGAGATCTCGCGGCTGGAAATAGCCGACCAGGAAAGGCGCCTGCGGGCTGGCGTGGCGCTGCTCTACTTCGAGGCTCTCGCGGCCATGAGAAACCTAAGCAACGCACGGGAGATCCTGGAGCTGACGCGAAGGAGCTACGGCCTTGCGGAGGCCAGGGCCCGCGCGGGCGAAGGCGCCCGGCTGGAGCAGGGACTGTTGAGAGCAGAGGTCCAGCGCCTTGAATCCGAGGAAGTTCTCTTCGCGAGCCAGATCGAGCGGACAATCCTCAGTCTCAGCACGTTGACAGGCGAGGACTTGAGCGGGGGGTTGGAGGAATTCGATCTTCTGTCCCGGCTGCCACTCGCGGCCGATCCGGACCGGTTGCTGGCGCAAGCTCTCAACCGGCGTCCGGATTTGCAGTCTCTCCGGCTCCGCGAACAACTCGCCGGAGCCGAACTGAACCTCGCGCGCGCCGAAGCCGTCCCGGACGTCGTCCTCACGGGCCGGTATGCCCACGTGCAAACGCGCATCGACGGCTACGCCTTCGCGCAGATTGGCGGCCCACTGACGCCGATCCGCGACAAGGACAACGTGCTGTCGGCCGGAGTCTCGATCCCCCTGCCGATCCGCAATCGCAACCAGGGGAACATCGGCGTCGCGGCCGCCCGGCAGCGCGCCGCCAGCTTCCACCGCCAGGCCCTCGAACGCTCCGTGCGCCAGGAGGTGCTCTCCGCCATCAGCCGCTATCGAGCCGCGCGGCAGGCGATGAAGGTCTTCGACGAAGGCGTCGTTCCGCAGTCCGAGGAGAATTTGAGAATCGTCCGCAGCGCGTACGAGTTAGGAGAGTTGCGGATGTTGGATGTCATCAACGAACAGCGCAAGCTCCTCGACGTTCATCGGGCCCTGAATGGTCTGTTCAGGGACGCCAACGTCGCGGTTGTCGAATTGGAGCAGGCCCTGGGCGGGCCGGTTCAGTGAGGTGAGCGCATGAAGTCCACAGTTGCCAGTGTCGTCCTCGTTCTGGCGGGGATTGCCGGAGTCTCCTTCTACGCCGGAAGAAGAACAGCGCCCGTTCGCCCCTCCGGCGGCACTCATGCCGAAGAGCGATCCCAGAGCAGCAGGGAGATCATGCTTCCGGAGGATGTGCAACGCCGCATCCGGCTCCAGGTGGCCCAGGCGCAAGTCCGGCCCCTGGAACAGATGCTCTCGGCCACGGGCAGCGTGCAGGCCAACGCGGCCCGTCTCGCTCAGATCCGCGCTCTGGCCAGGGGACGCATCGACAGCGTCTACGTCCGGCTCGGAGACCGCGTGGAAGGAGGCCAGCCGCTGCTGACCTACGACAACATCGATCTTGGAGACGCGGTGGGGGAATACCTGGCTGCTGTCGTCGAACTCCGGAAAGCGGATGCGGAAGCGGCGGTTGCGATGCGCGCCCTGGAACGCGCCCGGAGCCTGGTCGATCTTGGCGCCGTAGCGGAGGCGGAGTTTCTCCGGCGCGAGACCGACCATGGGAATGCCCTGGCGGCCGTCGAAGGCCGCAAAGCCGAAGTCGCCCGGATCGAAGAGAAACTGCACCGGTTCGGCATGACCGATGCCGAGATCGGCAAACTCAATCCCGGCGCAGGACTGGAATATCACAGGGAGCGCTCACAGACCACCTTGCGGGCCCCCTTCGCCGGCGTCATTACACAAATCAGCGCCGCGGCTGGCGAAACCATCGGGACCGATAGCGTTCTGATGACGCTGGGGGACCTGTCCACCGTCTGGGTCCTGGCGGACATCTATGAAAAAGACCTCTCGTTGGTCCGGCCGGGCCGGGACGCCGGCGTCGAGGTAACATCCTATCCGGGCCGCACTTTCACGGGAACCATTTCCCATGTCGGCGATGTGCTCGATTCCGCGACTCGCACCGCCAAGGCCAGGGTGGAGGTGCGCAACCCGGACAACCTACTCAAGGTTGAGATGTTCGCGATTGTCCGGATCCCCGTCCCAACTTTCCGATCCGCGCTCGCAATCCCGGCCGGCGCCATCCAGAACATCGACGGCGAGATTGTCGCCTTTGTCAAGACCTCCGGGGAGCGCTTCGAACCGCGAGTGCTCGTTCTTGGAGAGCGCGGAGGTGACTGGATCGAGGTCCTGCGGGGCCTGCGCGAGGGCGAAACGGTGGTTACGGAGGGATCCTTTTTGTTGAAGTCCGAGATGAAGAAGGAAACTCTCGGACACCACGAGGAGTGACGCGCCATGTTGGAACGAGTGATCAACTTCAGCATTCAGTGGCGTGTCCTGGTGGTTCTGGCCGCCGCGGCTCTGGCGGCATTCGGCCTGCATTCGGCGGCTGAGCTTCCTATCGACGCGGTTCCGGACATCACCACCAACCAGGTACAGATCAATGCGGTGGCGCCCTCGTTCACGCCGCTCGAAATGGAGAAGTACGTGACTTTTCCGATCGAGCTGGCCATGGCCGGGTTGCCCGGGATGGAGGACATCCGTTCTCTCTCGAAATTCGGACTGTCCCAAGTGACGGTGACCTTCAAGGACGACGTCGACATCTACTTCGCGCGGCAGCTAGTGCTGGAGCGGTTGATCGGGGCGGCAAAGGACCTTCCCTCGGAGATCACCCCAGCCATCGCCCCGGTCAGCACCGGTCTCGGAGAAGTGTTCCAGTTTACAGTCGAGAACGCGCCGGGCGCCGGCAGCCCCAAATCGCTGATGGAGCTGCGGACGATTCTGGACTGGTTTGTCAAGCCCCAGCTCCGCACGGTTCCCGGCGTCATAGAAGTGAACTCCTTCGGCGGGGAAGAAAAGCAGTACCAGGTGCTCGCCGATCCGAACAAACTTGTGAGCTACGGCGTCAGCCTGGCCCAAGTAATCGAGGCGCTCGAGAAGAACAATTCCAATGCGGGCGGCGGCTACATCGAGAGCGCCGGGGAACAGCAGCTTGTGCGGGGAGTGGGACTGATCCAGAGCGAACGCGACATCGAGAACATCGTCGTCGCCTCCCGGCAGGGGACTCCCATCTACATCCGGAACATCGGAGAGGTGAGTCTGGGGGCCCAGATTCGCCAGGGCGCCGCCACCCGCGACGGCAAGGGCGAGACCGTCATGGGCATCGCCATGATGCTGAAAGGGGCCAATAGCCGTGAGGTGTCCATCGCGGCCGAAAAGAAGCTGAAGGAGATCGAGCCCGCCCTGCCCACTGGGGTCGTCGTACGGCCGTTTTACAGCCGCAGCGGCCTGGTTGACAGGACGGTGCGCACGGCGGTGACCAACCTCCTGGAAGGCGGATTGGTCGTAATCGGTGTGCTGTTTCTGTTCCTGCTCCAGTGGAGGGCCGGGCTCATCGTATCCTCGGCGATCCCGCTCTCGATGCTGATCGCGATCATCGCCATGAAGTATTTCGGCGTCTCCTCCAATCTGATGAGCCTGGGCGCTATCGATTTCGGGCTGATCGTGGACGCAGCGATCATCATCATTGAGAATTGCGTGCGGCAACTCGCGCAGCGCCGAAGGGAGCTCGGAAGGATGCTGGAACCCTCGGAGCGGATCGAGACCATCCGCCGGGCCACTCTCGAAGTGAGGCGCGCCAGCCAGTTCGGGGAGATCATCATTATCGCCGCCTATCTGCCGGTCCTCGCGCTGGTGGGCATCGAAGGGAAGATGTTCCGGCCGATGGCTCTTACCGTCGTCTTCGCGCTTTCCGGCGCTTTGATCCTGAGCATGACCGTGATCCCGGCGCTGGCGGCGCTGTTCCTCAGGGAACCCCGCGAATTGCGCGATCCAGCGCCAGGTTCCGCCGCGTTCGCGGAAGAGAACGTCATCATGCGGCGGCTGATGGCCCTCTACTCGAGGGCGCTGAGGGCCGCCTTGCGCCGCCCGGCGCCCGCACTTGCGGCCGCGGCGCTCTTGATCCTGGGAAGCAGTCTCCTCTTCTTCAGCCTGGGCAGCGAGTTCATTCCGGATCTGGACGAAGGCGCCATCGCCATCAACACGGCGCGGCTTCCGAGCGTCTCGCTAAGGCAGGCCGTTAGCATGTTGACCGCCATGGAGCAGACCATTCTTGAGCTGCCTGAAGTGGAGACAGTGGCGAGCCGCATCGGGAGGCCTGAGATCGCGACGGACCCCATGGGTCCCGAACATGCGGATACGTACGTCTTCCTGAAGCCAAAGCGGGAGTGGAAAACGGCCACCAGTCAGGAGGAGATTGTCGAGCGGCTCTCGGAGAGGCTGAAGTCCATCCCGGGGATGAACTATACCTTCTCGCAACCGGTGAAGTTCCGGATGATGGAACTCGTGGAAGGGGTCGGCGCCCGGTCGGACGTGGTCATCAAGCTGTTCGGCGACGACATCGAAACGCTACGGCGAACGGCCGAACAGATCGCCGGCATCGCCGGGGGGATCCATGGCGCAGCCGACGTCAAGGTTCAGCAAGTGTCCGGGTTGCCCATTCTCCAGATCCACATCGACCGCGACAAGATCGCCCGCTACGGCATCAACGTCTCGGACGTACAGTTGCTGATTCGGAGCGCGATCGCAGGGTCGGAAGCCTCGACCATCCTTGAGGGGTTCACCCGGTTTGCGCTGGTGGTGCGTTTGCCGGAATGGGCCAGGAGTGACGCCGCCGCCATCGGCAACCTGTTGGTCAGCGCCCCGAGCGGTCTGAAGGTCCCGCTGAGCGAGCTGGCCGCGATCGTCAGCGAAGAGGGCCCGGCGGAGATCGCCCGCGAGAACGGGCGGCGGCGGATTTCCGTCGAGATCAACGTCCGGGGGCGCGATATCGGCAGTTATGTGCAGGAAGCGCAACAGCGGGTTGCCGCCGGCGTCCGCCTTCCCCCGGCAGCTCTGATCCATTGGGGGGGCACGTTCGAACACCTGGAGAGCGGGCGGGCCCGGCTGATGGTAGCGGCGCCGGTGACCTTCCTGCTGATCTTCGTGCTCCTGTTTGCCACCTTCAATTCGATGGGCCAGGCGGCCCTGATCTTCACCGGCATTCCCTTCGCCGTGACGGGAGGCATCCTCTCCCTCTGGCTGCGCGGGATGCCCTTTTCCATGAGCGCCGGAATCGGATTCATCGCGGTGTCGGGAGTGGCTGTGCTGAACGGCGTGGTGATGGTTGCCTTTGCCAACCAGCTCCGCGATCGTGGTCTCCCGCCGGACGAGGCGGTCTTGCACGGCGCGGTCACGCGTCTCCGGCCGGTTCTGATGACGGCGCTCGCCGGCAGCCTGGGTTTCGTTCCGATGGCGATTTCGGCAAGTCCAGGCGCCGAAGTGCAGAAGCCTCTTGCGACCGTAGTCATCGGCGGGTTGGTGACGTCGACCCTCCTGACCCTGCTGCTTCTCCCGGCCGCTTACCGCTGGCTGGAGAGCCTCAAGCCCGGACGCGCCCCAAGCCTCGCTGAATGAGCCAGGCAAGAAAGCTGACCGCGCGGCTCCCTCTCGCCGCAGCAGGCCCTCAGCCCTGCTGCCGAAAAGGAAACCGGACCGAGTCCGGCGTCGCGCCGGCGATGTTGATCTTCCGAAGATCCCCGGCTCCGACTCCGGCTTCCTCCGCCAGCCGCAGCACGCTATCGCACTTCTCGAAAGGAGGTTTGCCCCGGCTGGCCATGGGGTCGAAACCCATGACCGCCGCGCCGGCCGCGTCCGTGGCGACGGGATTCCAACCAGCGATCAAGACCCCGGGCTTCACGAGACGGATCTTGCGCGCGGAATCCGGTTCCACGGAGGCCGATTCCGAAGCCGTTTGCGTTTCGATCCCGTCAAGAATGGCCAGGTGCACCGGCCGCGCGCGCAGCAGATCGACGATCACCCGCGGCAACCTGTACCCCGGGTCCCTCGGCGAACTGGGATCGACCTCCTTAGGCGAGGGTTCCGACGGCTGCCGGTATCCCGTCTCGAACATCAACCGCCGGCCGTAGGGACGGATCGAAGGCTCCTCATAGGCCGCCGATTCGCCGTAGATCGTCGGCGGCGTGATGCCGAGCATGTTTTCCATCGAGAGCGCGAGGCCCAGCAGCCGGTGCTCCTTCAGTTTCGCCATCGAAACCATGACGTCGCACTCCACATACGAATGATTCACGTCGAAGGCCGGATAGATGTAAGGTTTGCCTTTCACTTCAATCCGGTGGTACTGCTTGCCGTAACCCAGGCTCCCGGTGTTTTCCATCTCGACGTTCGGGGCCGCCTTGAGAATCCTGTCAGGATCCCAGCCGCCGATGACGAAGTTTTCCTCGAGTGGGTGATCGTCCTCGCAGGAGCTTTCCAGAATCCGGATGCGCTGAGCCCCCGCCTGTGAGAACAGGACCACCGCAGCCCGGATGACGTCCGGATGTGTCCACCGCGTGTACCAGGCCGGCCGGAACCCGGTCCTGTCGCGCAGCGGGGTCTCCATGTTGATCTTGATGGCCACCCGCTTGCCGGAGACCAGCTTTCCGATACCGCCGAGCTGCTCGAACATCTGCCCCAGCACTTTCACGACGCCTTCGCCATATGCCGGGCAGCGCGCGATACTCACCTCCGCCGGCGGCTCCGCCGCTCCAACCCGGATGGTCAAACCGGCGCCCGCGGTCAGAGCCATCATCTCCCTGCGGCTGAGGTTGCTTGAAAATCCTGTCCGCGTCATTTCAGCTCTGCACCTCCACCGCCGCGTAGGAAGAGAACTCTCCTACGGGGAACTCGATCCCCAAACCGCCTGCCTCCGGCTGAATGTCTCTGGACCCATCCAGCGTATAGACTCTCGCTCTCCGGTAGGGCCTGCTGAATCCCAGTGTCACCGGTTGGGTCGTCCCGGAAGAATAGTGGATCAAGTGGACCACGCCGCGTTCCTGTCCGGGCGGCGCCACAAAGTGACTGTTCATGTCGGCGCCGTTCCACACCCGCACCACATCTTCCCGATGACTCAGCAATTGATGCACTTCTCCCATGAGCAGATAGGGGTCGTACCAAGCCTCCGGAGGCATCGCAACCCGCCCCTTGCCCGCGCGGTGAATCCGGTAACCAATCCGGATCTCACTCGGCTCGCCGCTCACCAGCCCTTGCGGGGAAACGAGCAGTCCTCCGGCCTCGGCGAACGCCAGCAGTTTCTTCCGCACTTCCCCATCCGGCGGCTGCGCTTCAATGTAGATCACGCCCTTGAACTGGTCCAGCGAGACGCCCGCCAGGTCTGCTGTCCGGAAGACCCGGTACGCCAGGTGCCGCCTCGGCGCGAGCTTCACGAATTCCTCGCTCATGAGCTGCACCTCGCCCTCGAAAGACGACACGACCGCGAGCGCCGCCACCGGCTCGTACGTCCTCCACTCCGGATGAGCCTGAAACAGGTTCATCGCCGCCACCACCCGTTTCCACGCGCCGGCGGCCTCCTGGGATTTCTTCTCGAGACCTTCCAGGAAAGGCGGGCTCAACGTGACAATCCAGTGCGCGTTGTAAGCTTGCGCCTCCGCGACCGCCCTGGCGAACCGGTCCAGGGGCACAACTTCGTTGCCGCCGGGCGCCTCGTAATCCAGCCAAACCGCCTTGCCCGGTTCCAGAGTTTGCGCCATGCGGATCACGCCCGCATTGCTGTCCACCCAAGCCGCACCCGTGGCGCCCGCCTCCGCGGCGTCCTTGGTCGATGCGGGCAATACGCGCGGCCACACTCCCTCGTGGACCGTGACCCCTTCCGGAGACTGGCCCTTGGCGAGCTTCACGAACTGCAAATTACCCAAGGGAAACGGCGGCGGGGCCTCTCCCACCAGGCAGTTGATCGGAGTCCCTTTGAGCAACTCCAGCCGGGATGCGTCGGCCCACTCCTTGGGCCAGCGAAACGGAATCAGCTCAGCCATTTTTCCCTCGGCTTCGGAGGATCAGGACTTCACAAAGGCCAGCGGCACGTCTTCCTTCGCCATGTCCATGTTGGTGATGCCCACCACCACGCCGCTCAGGTTGGGGTTTTGCAGCGCCCAGTGGAATCCCTTCTGGAACAGGGTCATGTTGCCGGGCACCAGCTCGTCGAGCGCCTTGGCGCGCGCCGGAATCGTCTGCCGGCGGTTGAAGGGATTTTGAACGACACGGCTGGCTTTCATCGCCATCACGCCGAAATCCGCCTTCTTCGCCTTCTCAAGCACCGGACCGACCCACTTGTGGTTCAAGAAATGATAGGCGATCATGCCCATCGAATACACGCCCGTGTCAATGGCCGCGTTCAGCACGCCTGCCGGATCGGTATGCGCCGAGAAGCCCAGAAAACGCGCCTTCCCCTGTTTCTTTAGCTGCTCGAAGACTTCGAACACCTCAGGCGTATGGCTCACTTCGTACGGCGTTTCGATGCCGCGCATGAGCAGACAGTCCACGTAGTCCGTTCCAAGCTGCTTCAGGCTTCCTTCGACTGAACTGATGATGTACTGCTTGTATTCCTTCTGCGAGTCGATCTTCTCGCTGTACTTCTGCGAGAGGATGTTGGCGATCATCGCGCTGCGAAGCCCGCCGGCTTGTCCCGCAAAGTAGTTGCCGAGGTAATCCTGGTCTTCCAGGCCCAAACGCGCAATCTCGTCCGCCACCTGCTTCTGAACGGCCGCCTGCTCGTCCGCCGGAAGGCTGTTGAATACCTGCCGGTACCTCATGGTGCGGTTCGGGAAGATGTTGACCTTGGTCACCTGGAACACCTTCTCCCGCCCCCGCGCCTTGTGGACTGCGGCGTATCCCTGTTCGCTCAGGCCGTTGCCGTAGTTGGGCGCCGTATCGAAATAGTTCAAGCCCATGTCTACGGCCCAAAGCACAAAATCGTTGTTGTCCGGCCGGATATCGTCGCCGCCCATGCCCACGGCGGACACCATCAGACCGGTCCTGCCCAGGCGGCGGTACGACATGTTCGGCTGCTTGTTCCGCCACTCCGCGCCCTCGGCTGCTCTTGCCGGCAATGCCATCGACGCGGCCGCCATCGCCGTTGTCGCCATAAAATCGCGCCTGCGCAACTGTTGATTGAACCTTCGGTCCATATCGTTTCGCCTCCGAAAGACCCACTACGCCACCCTGGAATTTCCAGGAGCAGCCTCCCTGCGAAGCCATGCCTCGGCAGGCCGCGCATCCTCTCTATAATATCCATCAGGAGGAGGGGTGTTGCGCGCCTGCGTCGTGGTGGGAGCCGTTCTCGTCTTGGGCGCCGCGGGACTGGGCCAGTGGCGCGGCACGCCGTCCAATGATTTTGAGTTCCCCAACTTCCCGCCAAGGACCGAGTTCCACTTCGTCCGGGTTGAGTATAGGGACTTGGCCGGCGGCAGTTCTCGTGGCTTCGGCCGCGGATTCGGCCGCGGCTGGTGGATGCAGGACTGGCCCAGGGCCGAACTGCACTTCACGGAAGGTGTGCAGCGGCTCTCGCGAATCGATATCGGACAGCCGCAGCACGCTCCGCTGACAGACGACCGGATTTTCGAATACCCTTGGGCCTACGTCACGCAGGCGGGTTTTTGGGATCTTAGCGACACCGAGACGGCCCGCCTCCGCGAATACCTTCTTCGTGGCGGGTTCCTGGTTGTGGACGACTTCTGGGGACCTGCCGAATGGGCCGTTTTTCAAGAAGTCATGTCCCGGACCTTGCCCGGGCGCCCCATTGTGGAGATTTCACCGGACGACGCATTGATGCACACGCTCTACGACATCGACGGCATCGTTCAGGTGCCCGGCCTCAGACACCTGCGGAGAGGGCCGGAAAACGCGATCTATCCGGACACAGGAGGGCTGCCCCCTCATTGGCGCGCAATCTATGACGAACGGGGCCGCATGCTTGTGGTTATCAACTTCAACATGGACATCGGAGATGCCTGGGAGGAGGCGGATGTCCCGGAATATCCGCTGGAAGCCACCGCCCTTGCCTACCGTTTCGCCATCAACTGCATCATTTACTCCATGACCCATTGACCGCGCTGGCGGAACCGCGTTTTTTTCTGTTTTGTATCGTGTCCCCCGCCCGGTTTACAATTGGCGAAACTGTTCCGATTCGCGCATGAGGTGAAGCCCTTGGAGAATCCTGCAGAGAAGGTGACCGCAGCGCAGTGGAAGATGCTGGTCCTGCTGATCATTTCAGTCTGGATCAACTATATCGATCGCGCCAATCTCTCGGTGGCCGCGCCCCAGATCCGCGTGGAACTGGGCCTTTCGCCTGCCGCTCTCGGAATCCTGCTCTCCGCCTTCTTCTGGACGTACGCCGCCCTTCAGATTCCCGCCGGCTGGCTTGTGGACCGCTTCAACGTGAGCTGGGTATTCGCCATCTGTTACGCCTTGTGGAGCCTGGCGACCGCAGGAACCGGCCTGGTAAACAGTTTTCAGACTCTGCTCGTTTTTCGCCTCATTCTCGGCGTCGGCGAATCCATCGCTTACCCCGCCTATTCCAACATCCTGGCCAACCACTTTCCGCAGGGCCGACTGGCCTTGGCCAACGCGCTCATCGATGCCGGCTCCAAGATGGGGCCCTTTCTAGGGACCTTGCTCGGCGCTCTGCTGGTCGACAGATTGGGCTGGCGAGTGTTTTTCGTCGCCCTTGGTTTGATCGGGCTGACCTGGCTGATCCCCTGGGCGTTTTGGGCACCCCGGAAAGGAACCCGCATGGCCCACGCGGTGACTTCCACCACGGCGTCGCCGCCGTTGCTCGAAATCGTCCGCGAACGGCGCTTGTGGGGATGCTCCATCGCACACTTCGGGGGGAATTACTTCTGGTACTTCCTGGTTACCTGGCTCCCCTCCTACCTGGTCGAGGAGCGAAAGTTCAGCATGGAAGTTATGGCTCTGCTCGGCTCCATGCCGTTTATCGTGATCGCCGCCTCCGCCATCACCGCGGGCTGGCTCTCCGACCGTTGGATTCAGCGCGGCGGTTCGCCCACCAAGGTCCGCCTGCTGTTCACCTCCTTCGGACTGGCCGGTTCGGCGGTCATCGTGTTCGTCCCCCTGCTCCAGACCGAATGGAAGGCGATGTTCGTCCTCCACTTGGCCGGCCTGCTGTACGGAATCTACTCCTCCAATCTCTGGGCCATCACTCAGACTCTGGCCGGGCCTACGGCCGCCGGCAAGTGGTCCGGCTTCCAGAACTGCGCGGGCAATATGTCCGGGGTCATTGCGCCGGCCGTAACCGGCTTCGTGGTGGCGAAGACGGGGCAATTCTACTTTGCTTTCCTGGCCTGCGCCATCGCGCTCCTGATGGGATCGATGTCCTACATATTCGTCGTGCGAAAGGTGGAACGGGTGCGCTGGTCCACGGATCGAAGCTGACGCGACACCTTCGTCCGGCTGGCGTCGTCTTTCAACCTTATGAACAATGCACCGCCCCAAACGGCTGATACCAGGATGGGGGCTACCCTCCCGATTCTGTTGTTGCTTCTGGCCGGCAGCGGCTGCGCCGCGCTGATTTACGAAATCGTCTGGTATCAGCTCCTCCAGCTTGCCATCGGAGCCACGACCGTCTCTCTTGGAGTGCTGCTGGCGTCCTTCATGGGCGGCCTATGCCTGGGCAGCATTGGGATGGCCCGGCTCGGCCCCTTGCGGATGCATCCTCTGAAGGTCTTTGCCCTGGTCGAGTTGGGCATCGCGATTTGCGGCCTCCTGGTGCTGGCCGGCATCCCGCTCATCGACCGCGTCTACATCGCGGCTGTGGGACGGGGCCTTCCGGGAATGCTGCTGCGCGGCTTCGTGGCGGCTGTCTGCCTTCTTCCTCCAACCATTCTCATGGGGGCCTCGTTGCCGGCCATCTCGCGCTGGATTCAATCCACTCCCCGCGGCGCTTCCTGGTGGGGCTTGCTCTACGGCGCCAACACCGCCGGCGCCGTGCTCGGCTGCCTGCTGGCCGGCTTCTACCTGCTGCGTCTCCACAACACCGCAACGGCAACCTTTGTCGCCGCTGCCCTGAACCTTGCCGTGGCGCTCATCAGCTTTTTCCTGGCTGGCCGGTCCCCCGCACAGGCGGCCGAGCCGGCGGATGCAACGCCGCCGCCGGCCGAGTCCCTGGAGGTTCCCGCGCCGGAGCAGGGTCCCATGCCAGAAAGTCTCTGGCCCGTTTACGTCACGATCGCCGTCTCGGGCGCCGCGGCCCTGGGCTCGGAAATCGTCTGGACGCGCTTGATGGCCACGCTGCTCGGCACCACGGTGTACGTCTTCTCCATCATTCTCGCCGTCTTCCTTGCGGGGCTGGCGGCAGGAGCGGCTGCCGGTTCCTGGCTCTCGCGAGCGGCACGGCCCAGGATCGCCCTCGGTTGGTGTCAGATTCTCGCCGCCGGAGGCATTGCCTGGACCGCCTGGATTGTGACGAGTTCCTTGCCCTACTGGCCCATCGATCCCATGCTCGCCTCCAGCCCCTGGTTTACTTTCCAGCTCGATCTCGTGCGCTGCCTTTGGGCCGCTCTCCCGGCGACGCTGCTCTGGGGCGCCAGCTTCCCCCTCGCTCTTGCCGCCGCCGCCAGGCCGGAGAAGGACCCCGGCCGTATTGTGGGCTCTGTCTACGCCGCCAACACCGTCGGCGCCATCCTGGGCGCGCTGGGCATCAGCCTGGTCATGATTCCCTGGGTCGGGACGCAGCGCTCCCAGCAGGTTCTGGTGCTCCTGTCCGCGTTCAGCGCGCTGCTGCTTCTGGGCGCGCACGTCTGGAAGCAGCGCTCAAAAGCTCCCGCCGTGGGATTGACTCTGGCTATGGTGGCGGCCATGCTGCTGGCTTACAACGTGCGCCCCATCCCGCCCGAAGTCCTCGCATACGGCCGCCGCATCTCCAAGATGCTGGGCCAGTCCGAGGTCATCCACGTCGAAGAAGGGCGCAATTCCTCGGTCGTAATCACCAAGTGGCCCGACAATACTCTCGAGTTCTGCGTGAACGGCCACGTGCAGGCGACCAACACCACCTTCGACATGAAGCTCCAGCGCATGGTCGGCCACTTGCCCGCGCTGCTGCACCCCAACCCGAGATCCGTACTCGGCATCGGCTTCGGCGCGGGCGTCTCCGCCGGGACCTTCACCCGTTACCCATCCATCCGGACCATTACCGTTTGTGAGATTGAGCCTGTCGTTCCCAAGATCACCTCCCGCTACTTCGCCGAGGAGAACTACCACGTTGTTGCGGATCCGCGCACCCGCCTTGTTTTCGATGACGCCCGCCACTACGTTCTCACCACCAACCAGAAGTTCGACATCATCGCCTCCGATCCTCTCGATGTATTCGCCAAAGGCACCGCGGCGCTCTACACTCTCGAGTACTTCGAGACGGTCAAGAAGAGGCTCAACCCCGGCGGCATCTTCAGCCTGTACGTTCCTCTCTACGAAAGCGACGAGCGCACCGTCCGCAGCGAGCTGGCCACCTTCTTCCGGGCCTTTCCTCATGGCTCGGTCTGGGCCAACACCGTCGATGGCAGGGGCTACGACATGGTCTTCGTCGGGCATGTGGAGCCGCTGCAAATCGATCTGGACCACATGGTGGAGCGGCTGAACCGTCCGGATCATGCCCCGGTCCTGGAATCGCTCCGCGGTATCGGCATTTTCGGCCCGGCCGATCTGCTCGCCACCTACGCCGGCCGAAGCGATGATCTGAGCGCCTGGTTCCAGGGAGCCGAGATCAACCGTGACCGGGATCTGCGGTTGCAGTACCTCGCCGGCTGGGGCATCGACTCGCGCATGGAAGACCGGCTCTACAGCAAGTTTCTCCATTACAGGAAACCTCCCCGGGACCTGTTCACCGGCTCTCCCGAGATGGTTCAGACCGTGCTGGACGCCATCGCCGCCGGCACGCGATATTAGTTGTTTATGGACGAAGAATTCCGAAATAAAACCGCCTTGGTTACGGGCGCTTCTCGAGGTATTGGCGCCGCGGCCGCTGTCGCCTTGGCGCAGGCGGGGGTGTCGCGGGTGGTGATCCACTATGGGAATTACGAGGAAGGGGCCCGGCGGACCTCTGAACAGATCCGGTCCGCCGGCGCGCAATGCACCCTGCTCCGGGCGGACCTGAGTACGCAGGCCGGGATTCAGGGCTTCACCGCTGCGCTGAAAGGAGAAGCTCCCGCCGTCGATTTCCTGGTCAACAACGCCGGATCCCTGGTCCGCCGCGCCAAGCTGGCCGAATTCACGCCGGAGCTGTTTGATGCCGTGATCGCGCTAAACGTTAAGAGCCTCTGGTTTATCACCCAAGCTGTCACGCCTCACATGATCGAACAGCGCAGCGGGGTCATCGTAAATGTCAGTTCCATCGCCGCGAGAAACGGCGGAGGCCCCGGCGCTACCATCTACGCCGCCGCCAAAGCCGCCGTCAACGGTATCACCAAGGGACTTGCCCGGGAACTCGCCCCCCACGGCGTCCGGGTCAATGCCGTGAGTCCCGGCGCCGTGGATAACCATTTCCACGAGCAGTTCACCTCGCGCGAGGCCCTGGAGCGCATGGCGGCTTCGACCGCCGCCGGCAGACTGGGAACCAACGAAGATATCGCGGACGTCGTGGTCTTCCTGTGCACCAGCGCCGCCCGCTACATCCACGGGCAGACCATAGAGATCAACGGCGGCGCCCTGATGGTTTGATCCACCGTGGGCCGCTGGTCCTGCCTCTCAATGCGCTCAGCGTTTTGCCAGAGCCTGGAGCACAGGCGGATGTCGCCCCTGGCACTTCAGAGAACAGTCAATCGCCTGGGGTTACGGTGACTCCGGGGAGATCCTGCTCCCGCCGGAACGAATACGGTGGCAGCGCCAGTCAGCGCTCTCGCCCTTTCGCCGCCGCGCCGGCAGCGGGCAGCGCTTCGTTGCTGTTGTCGATGTCGGTATGGATCTTCCAGTTGCCGTCCGCCTGTCGCCGCAGGATGACCAGGTACTTGCCGGATTGCTCCACCGGTCCCTTGGCTCCCTTTGGCTTTACGGTCATGGCCGCCGCGCCGCGTTCAAACGCCCAGTCCCCGGCGATCTCCGTCTCCTCCGGGGTGATTGTGATCTGGAACGAAGCCTCCTGGAACGCTTTCTGGTACCACCCCAGAATCGCCGGTTTCCCGCGCACCGCCGCCTCGTGGGAAGGCATCCAGACGCCGTTCTCGGTATAGAATTCCGCAATCGCCGCCGCGTCGCCGGCATTAAACGCGGCCGCGAAAGCTTCCCGCAGTTCGTTGATCTTCCCCATTTCCGCGGCGCGATCCTGCGTCCGGCCCGGTGCCGCGCCCTGCTGGCAACCTGTCGCGACCAACAGCGCCCCGATCGCGAATGCGCACACAACCCTGTTTCGCATCTTCACACAGCCCCTTTCTGAATTGGAGTAATTGTCCCAGCGCGGAACTCAGTATACACCCGCACCCCGCGCCGGTGGTGTAAATTTCGGGGCCGAGCCCTGGCCGTTACTTCAGAGGCGGTTCGTACACCAGGATGCTCTCAATCGGGACCGCGCCGTCGCCGTTCGGAATGATCTCCAGCGTGTGCGTCCCGTTGGACAATCCCTTCGCCAGAGTCACCTGCCGCACCTTGCCTGGTTCCGCCTGGGAAGGCGCCGTCAGCGTCTCCGTGAACAGCGCGACCGCTTCCCACGTCGCCTCGAAACCCTCCGGACACGGCTTCTTGCTGTACGTCCTCGCCCAGGAGACTTTGAAATCGCGGTGGTCGATCACCACCCGTCCGCTGTTGGAGACAAAAACGTCGGGATACGGCTCCGTCCCCTCGTAGTCCTGGAGATCGCCGTAGAGCCCAAATTTGTACTTCGCCCCGTCGAACACACCCCCTCCGTCCATGCCCGTTTTCGAGCCATGGACCTCAAAGCTGAATCGAGTCGCGTCCTCGTTGAAATTCCGGAACACGATTCGCCACGTCTCTTCCACCAACGGCGCCCGGTGGCTCACACGGCGCACCGCCGGTTGCCAGGATACGTTGCAGGCCGGCGACGGGATCGTGTGCGCCCAAAGTTCGCGCATTCCGGAGAGCGGCTTCCCGTCAATCCGCACCGTCGCCGTGCCAGGCTTCCGATCCTTGACAAAGCCCAGCACCGCGTCCACCCGGTTTCCCTGAAACGTCAGCCGCAGCGCGCTGTCACGGTTCTCGCCCACCGCCGAAGCGTTCAGAAAACGCCACGGTTTGCCTGTGAACACGACTCCGTCGGCCAGCCCTTCGTCCGGGAGCCGCTGCGCCTCGTAACTTCGAACGGTTTTCATCCAGTCGTTCGGCGCCTGGGTGTCGAGGCGGAAGTGCTTCATCAGCAGGCCCACCATCACTTCCATTCCCTTGGGATTCAGGTGGACCGTGTCCGTCAGCAGCTCTTTCGGGGCCAGGTTATTCGCATCCAGGTACGCCCGCCAGTCCCGCCGGATGTCCGCCAGTTCGCAATTGTACTTCTGGGCCACCAGGCGGATTACGTCCGATTCGTTGTCGTCGCTCCGCTTCTTGTTCTCCGATGGGTCGCCGCTGAGGTGATGCGTCATCAGCATGATCTCCGCGGTTGTGTAACGCCGGATGTTCTCGATCATCCTTTCAAATTCCGCCCTGGACGCGCCGTAGTCATGTAGAATCACAAGGTCCGGGTAGAGTGGGTAAACGTCATTCGCCGCCGAGCGCACCAGTTGCGACGCCGAGAAACCCGAGATTGAACGGTTCACGAACGTCAGGTCCGCGTGAGGGAACTTCTCTCGCAGAGACGCCTCCAGCTTCGATCGCTTCAACCCTTCTGTGATCGACTGTCCGTACACCAGAATCGTCACCGGGTTCCGGCGCTCCGGCGTGCTCGTCGCCAGCAGGGTCACCGTGCGCTGCATCCGCGCACCCAGCATGGCCTCGGCCGATGTGCTTTCCGCCGCCTGCTCCGCGCCCGCCGCGGCCGAAGTCAGAAGCAGCGTTCCCGCCGCGGCGCAATGTAACAGTAGTGCACTCATTCCTCCTCCTGCTTGTCCGCTGTGCTTGGCTGGCTTACGCCGGCATGGTACGCCTGGCTTCCAGCATCTTCTGAATCAGCCGTGTCTACTGCCGGCTCTCACACGACCTCTGTTCCGGTGGCCGGAACGACACCTTCCGGCTCAATTCCGGGTTGACGTAACACCGGGTCTTCTGGTTCACCGCCAGCGGGATGTCCGCGGCGCGCGCGCCCGCCAGGATCTTAAGCGCCGCCTCAGCGGCCCACTCCCCCTGTTCGCGCGCCACCTTGGTCAGTCCATAAGCGGCGTAGGGCATCATAAAGTCGTCGCACGTAAACACGGGAACCTTGATGTGGTCCGCCACCCACTGTCCGGCCTCTTCCGCATTCCAACCCGCCACGGCGCCCATGGTCGGAAGATAGATCACGTCTGCCTCGTTCTGGGCCTTCGCAAACTCCTTCTTCCAGGCCGCGAAGTCCGCCACCAACGCATAGCTCGGCTCGAATCCCAGCCGCTTGTAGAGAGGGTCCAGGAGTTGCCGGTTGCTCCGCTCCGAGGTCGAATCCTCGGACAATATCCGCAGCCTCCGGATGCCAGGGTATGCCGCCTGCAAGTCCGAAAGCGCAGGCTCGATCGGGACCGTCTCCAGGATTCCGGTCACGTTGAAACTCGGCAGCCCGTACTGCTCACTGGACCAGTTCACGCCGCAGAACACGGCCGGGATCGGACCCGAATGGTAGTGAGGCGCGATGACGTACTTCACCGCGTCATCGTCGGAAGCAAGCAGAACATCCGGCTGGAATTTCGCAATCCGATCCAGAGCCTCCGCCGACCGCCGGAGGAGCGAATCCGTATCGGGGTTCCGTTTCGCGTCCAGGAAGAAGATCTCCAACTCAACGCGCGCGGCGCCCAACTTCTCCCGAATCGCGCCCATGGCCTCATCGCTAGGCGCGTACCCCTCGTGATAGGAGTTGATGTAGAAAGCCTTCTTCTGCGGCTTGGGCGACGAACATGCCGCCGCAAGAACGAGCAGCAGCGCGGTCCCAACCGCCGCCGCCCCGAACCGTACCGCTCGATGCCCGTTCCTCGCGGGCGCCATGTTCATCATGGGAACATTGTAGTCTGGCTACGCGCGCTCGTTGCTGGCGTCCTCGGCGGCTATGGCCGGTAGGGCTTCTCTGCAACCAGACGCGCAATGCGCTCCGGCCGCCACGACCAGTCCGCGGCAGCGCGGATGTCTTCATACCGCAGAATCCGAAAGTCCCGGAACGCGTCCAGAAGCTGGTTCGGCTTTGGCAACCACGGCGCCGCCGCATCGCTTCCGCTCTCGTCCATCATGTGTTCGAAGACAAGCAACCCTCCGGGTTTGAGCGAATCCCGTATCTTCTCAAGATACGGGCTCCGCAAGGGCAGCCAGGTGTAGCTCAGCAGCACCAGGTCCCAGCGCTCCTTGCCGAAATCAAACTCCTCATGACGCGAGACAATGGCCTCCAACTTCACGCCGGCCTTCTGTGCGGCTTCTCGCGCCGCGCGAATCCCCTCCGCCGAGTAGTCGAAGCCCATTACCCGCCACCCTTGGGAGGCAAGGTAGATCGCGTTCCGGCCTTGGCCCATGTGAACGTCAAGCGCCGCGCCCGGCCGGCGGTCCGCCACGGCATCGGCGAGCAACGCATTGGGTTTGACGTTGAAGCGGGGGGTCTCGCTGGCATACGTGCGGTCGAAGAAGAATGTCTGAAGCTCGTCCCGCCGCTCGCGGCTGAGGCGCTCGATAACCTGTGAGCGCTCCTGGATCTCCTCGCCGGACCTCCCGGACGCGCGCAAATGCTCCAGGTAAGCTCCGCGTGTATCCGTGACCGTCACCGGCTGCCGCCGGTACCAGTCCACGTATTCCTTCCAGATGTTCTCCGAGTCCGCGGCGCCCCAGGCGAGGCCGGCGCTGAGCGCCCACGCGAGCCAGTAATTGCGGCGCACTCCTGCCTCCAAGGGAATTATAGAACGGGCCACCCGTCTGGCCCTGATATCCGGCCATGACCAGGCGTGCTAAGCCTGCTCGTCGACTCCCGGTTCCGCGGACGGCGGCGGAACAATCAGCCTTGCCCGCCGGCTGAAGCTGAAATAGTGGAACGCCCACTGGATGGCCACCAGCACGCGGTTCTGGAATCCCACCAGGTACAGCAGGTGCACGAACAGCCATAGGAACCAAGCCGGCGCCCCATGAACGTGCAGCCGCCCGAAATCGGCCACTGCGTGGTGCCGGCCGATCGTCGCCAGTGTTCCCTTGTTCTTGTAACGAAAGGGCGGGAGGCTCTGGCCGCGCAGGCGCGCCGCAATCAGCTTCCCTGCGTACCGCCCCTGCTGCATCGCCACCGGCGCCAGTCCCGGAAGCGCCTGGCCGCCTGCCGTCCGGAAGCACGCCAGGTCCCCGATCACCAGAATCTCGGGATGCCCCGGCAGCGAGCAGTCCGGCTCCACCAACAGGCGGCCCGCGCGATCCAAGGGAGCGCCCGTGCGCTCGCTCAGAATCTTTCCCAGAGGATTCGCCTGAACACCCGCCGCCCAAATCACGGTGCGCGCCGCAATCCTCTCCCTGCGTCCCTGGCGCTCAAAGGTCACTCCCCGGTGGTCGACGTCCACCACCCGCACCCCGTTGACCGGCCGCACACCAAGGCGGATCAGGGAATGCTCGGCCGCCGAGGAAAGATCCCCTGGAAATCCCGGGAGCACCCGTGAGGCCAGATCCAGGACGAAGATTGAGGCCTCCTCCGTTCGTATATTCCGGAAATCCCCCCGCAGCGTATCCCGGCTGATCTCGCCCAGTGTCCCGGCCAGCTCCACACCGGTCGGACCCGCCCCAATGATGACAAAACTGAGCCACTCCCGCCGTGCCGCGGGGTTCGTTTCCTGCTCGGCCATTTCGAACGCGGACAGAATCCGCGCCCGAATCTCCGCCGCATTTTCCAAGTCCTTCAGCCCCGGTGCAAATCGTTCCCACGACTCATTCCCGAAGTAGCTGTGCGATGCGCCCACTGCCACCACCAGCGTGTCATAAGGAATCTCTCCGCGATCCGTTACAACCAGCCGCTTGCCGGGTTCGATACCGGCCACCTGCGCCATGCGCACCCGCGCGTTGGCCTGCCGTCGCAGAATCTGTCGCAGCGGGATAGCAATATCCGCTGCCGAAAGGCCGCCCGTCGCGACTTGATAGAGCAGCGGCTGGAACAAGTGGTAATTCCGGCGGTCCACCAGCGTCACCTCGGCCGGAGCCTGGCGCAACGCCTTCGCCGCCTCCATCCCGCCGAAGCCGCCGCCAAGGATCACCACCCGGTGTCTGGAACCCGAATTGTCCTGTGACTGAGTCAAGCGAACTCCCTCTTGGTCTGCGGCGATTGGCAGACCACAGGCCGCCGTGGACCGCCCCATCCGGCCTTGGTGTGCGTTCCAGCAAGCCGGCCAGCCGCCGCTATAAGTTTGATGCTCCAACGGCCCACAAAGCGCCGCTCCAATCGCCGTATGGGAGGAGCGATTTCTCCCCTTGGCGCAGCCAGCCGCGATTGCAGGCGTTTCTGGTCCTCAGGCCCCATGTCATAATTTGCGAAGGACATCCTATTCGAGGCCAACATGACTCACCAGCATCCGGTACAAGCAGGGCCGATTTCGGCTGTATTTGGCGAGGGGGACCTCCGGCACATCCGCATCGGCTCCGCCGAGGTCATCGAGCGCATCTACTTTGCCGTTCGCGACTGCAACTGGGGGACTGTTCCGGGCAGAATCGAGAACGCCGAGATCAGATCCTCCGCGGATGGCTTCTCCATCTCATTCGACTGTATCCACCAGGACGGCGAAGTCGATTTCATCTGGCACGGCGCGATCCGCGGCGAATCCAAGGGCTACCTCTCTTTCCACGTCCGCGGCCAGGCACGCTCCCCCTTCCGCAGCAACCGTGTCAGCATCTGCGTGCATCATCCCTTGCGCGAGTGCGCCGGCCATCCTTGCCGCATCGAGAAGACGAACGGCGGCGTCGAGGACTCCCGATTCCCGGACCTCATTTCTCCGCACCAGCCCTTTCTCGGCATCCGCGCCATGAACTACGAGTTCGCCCCCGGCTGGCAGGCCAGGATCGCCTTCCACGGCCCGGAGTTCGAGACCGAAGATCAGCGTAACTGGTCGGACAATAACTTCAAGACGTACTCTCCTCCCCTCCGATTGCCTTTCCCAGTGGAGGTGAAAGCCGGTGAGTCCTTCGAGCAGCGGATCGAACTGAGCGTGACGGGAGATTTTTCCAGGATTCCGTCGGCCGGCTCGCGGGAATCCTCCGTCCGACAATTGGACGGTGCGGCGATCCCCCTTCCCCGACTCGGCCTTTCTCTCCCGCCGGGCCAAGTACAGTTGCCCGATGAGGTCGCTGTCAGACTCGAAAGACTGCGCTTGTCCCACCTGCGCGCGGACTTCATCTCCGAAGCAGCCGCCACAGGCGCCTGCGCCATCGCGTCGCGTCTCAAGGTGCCCCTCGAGGCCGCTGTCACGTTGCCCGGCCCTGTCTCCGGCCTACGCCGGTTCCAGCCCCAGGTTTGCCGCTGGCTGGTTCAGGCGCCGGACGGTCCGGTCACCGCTGAGGCCTCTTTCCGGGCAGCCCGTGAGGAACTTGGCGCCGATGCCGTGGTCGCTGCCGGCTCCAGCCGGTACTTTGCCGAGCTGAACCGTGATCGCATGCCCGGCTTGCACCCGGACGCGGCCTGTTACCCGGTCCACCCCCAAGTGCACGCCACTGACAACGAGAGTGTCATGGCCAACGTTCGTACCCAGCGCGACGTAGTGCGTACCGCCAGGAGCTTTCTCGGCCAGACGCCGCTGCTGGTTTCCCCGGTGATGCTTGGTCCCCGCTCACTGCCCGACCCGCGCCAGTCATCGCCATTCTGCGCCGCCTGGACGGTGGGCAGCCTTAAGTACCTTGCGGAAGCGGGCGTGGCTGCGATCACGTACTTCGAGACGCACGGTCCCCACGGCGTCCAGGACGAACGGGAGGCCTATCCGGTTTTTCGCGTCTTCGAACTGCTGGGCGAATTCGCCGGCGTGCAGGTTATCCCGACCCTGACAGACGGCGATTCCCAGGTCGAAACGCTGTTGCTCGCCGCCGGAGATCGCCGCCGCCTGCTGATCGCGAATCTGACCTCGTCGGAGGTCAGCGTCGTCGTAAATCCCTGTGGCGGCAGGACCGTCGAGCTTCTTCCTTACGCCCTCGAATTCATCGACTGGAGTCAGTAACCCGGCTCTCCGGGGCGGCTTGCGCGCCGCCCCACGCCATAAACCTTCAGTTCGCCGGTTCCGCCAGCCGCACCGGACCGGCCAGACCCGCCGGAATCGGTGGAAACCATGCCGCCCACCGCTTCGCCACCGGATTGCCGGGCGCCAGCGACTTCACATAGTTGCCCAGCATCGTCGTCACTTTGACTTCCAGGCGGTTCGTTCCCTTCACTGCTGCTCCCCGCGCGTCGTACACATGGCGCCCATACCAACGCACCCCGAGCGACTTCCCGTTCAGCGTCACCTCGGAGATGTTATACACCTGCCCCAGATCCAGCACCGAATGCCGCGGATCGCTGACCTCGAACTCCGTCCGGTACACGATCGTCCCCGCGAATGTCGCCAGCGATGCATCCGCCGCCTTGCTGAGGTCCAGCAAGGTCTCGAACTTCCTCTCAAACGGCTTTACGCCGTTCACCGGTTGAAACGAAGCCTGCCAGGGCGAGGTCACGGCAATCCCACCCGAGGCCGCCGCGCGGACCACCGCCGGCGCCGTTTCGCCTCCTCTCGCCCCTCCCGCCGGCTCAAACACCAGCAGAATCGATTCGCATGGTTCCAGCCGGATCGCCAGCCGGGCTCCGTTCCTCGCTCCGCCATACAGCCACCGGCGGCCGCTGTGAGGATCCCACTGCCATGGCGTCTTGTCCCCCGTGGGGAACGCCGCTTCAAGCTGCGCCGCCTGCTCACGGTTCGTGTTCACCAGGAAGAAAAAGTCCCGCTGTCCCTGCCGGTGATGGATGAACGATACCCATGGGCTCGCTGCCGAGAACCGCACTTCCGGCGTGATCGAGAAGCGCCGCATCATGTCCGCCGACCACCTCATCAAGTTCTCACGGTCCGCCAGCGGCATGCCCATCTGGTTGATCCTCCCCGCCCGAGTGGCCGTCTCCTGTTGCACCGGCGCCGGAATCACCGCCGCGCGGTTGCCCGCCGCTCTCAGCGCCGCCTCAATACGGCCGCGCACGAGTGCGTCCCGCGCTGCCGACTCTCTCAAGCCTGGTGAGCGGCCCGGCGCCCGGCCCACGAAGATGATCTTCCCGCCGGCCCGCGCATACTTCTCCACTGCCGCTGCCGTCTCCGGCTCCAGCGACTCAACGTCCATCAGGATCAACGCCTCGTACTCCCGGCTGCCGTACCGCAGCCGCCCGTTGGCGAACGAAGAAGCCTGGAGCACGTTCTCACTCGTGTAATCCGACGATACGCCGTTGTGCTGGAGAGCCTCCCACAGGAAGTAGTGATACCAGGGCAGGTGCGTTTCCGGGAACGGCTGATAGAGCAGTCCCGCTCGCGCCCATTCATCCGCGCGCGGACCCAGTATCGCCACCTGGCCCGTTGCCGTCGTGCTCCTCAACACTGCCGTCAGCCGGGCCGAATAATCCGCCCAGTTCCGGAAATGCGGCCACCAGGTGTTCTTCTCGTTCAGATAGCTGCCGAAACGGATCCAGCCTGGGAACCCCGCCTCGGGCGGGGTGTAATTGAAGCCGTGCATCACCGGGTGAATGACGCCGGTCATCAAACTTAGATCCAGCCCGGCCTTGAAATCCTCCAGCGTCTCCCGGAACACCGGCACCGTGTTGGTCATCGCCTCGAAGCTGATCAGCGGCTTGCCCGCCAGGTGCGCTCCCGATGAAACGTACTTGTTCGCCGGCGTAGGCCCGGGGATCACCTTGTCCGCATCGCCCCAGAGCCAGCTCTCGCCCTCGGGCAGGTCCACCTGCATGCTGCCCTCCAGTACGTGCGTCTCCCGGCCGTATGCCTGGATCCGCCCCTGCACTCCGTTCGCTTTGCACCACTCGATGTAGGTCCTCAGGAACCGTTCGTGAAACAGCTCGACCAGCGTCCGGTGGTAGTCGTAGCGCACCCGCCGCACCGTGTCCGCGAAGGCGCTGTCTCCGCCCGGATCTGCATCCAGCGCGAAGGGCAGATAGGGCGTCAGTTCATAGCCGCGCCGCTTCAGGAACTCGCCGGGCAAGTCCGCGGTCCAATTCGCCCGGTCCAACTCGAGGCTGTCCACGAAGGCGGCCCTTAGGGCGTTGCCCATCCTTCCGCCCAGCGCCGGCGACAGTCCGTTCGACATATGCCGAAGATAGAAACCCACCGCCTGGGCATTGAAATGATCCACCACCGGTCCATCGGAACCCGGAGCCCCCAGCTTGACGTTTGTGAATCCGGCCTCGTGGAATCCCGCGTAAAGCACATGTTTCCCCTCGGGAACGTCCAGCGAAATACTGCCGCCAGGCGTCACCGCTGCCGTCAGATCCCGGCCCGGTTGAAATTCAGTCAGTCCGGCCGGCGCCAGGCGCAGAAACACGAGCCGCGGCGGTATGGACGGTTCGACCGCCTCGCCCCGCCGTCCCGCCGGCGTCTTTCGGAGCTCGGCCAGGCTTATTTCCAGCCTCTGTGGCCCTGCCAGGTCCCGCTTCACCAGCAGGACGCGCTGCGTTTGCATTTCCGCCGGCAGGAAACGCCCGCCGAAGGGCCAGCCGGAGCCGACGATCAGATCGGCCTTCATCCCGCGCTCGCGCGCCCCGCCGGTCGCGATCTTCACCATCTGGTTCCACTCGGGGCTCAGCCAGTCCAGCGCCCGGAACAGCTTGCGGGATTCCGCCGGCGCCTCCGGCGGCATCGCCACCGAGTTGATCTCCACACCGCCGATGCCGGCTGCTTTCATCACATCCAGTTGCCGCAGAATCTCCGGTCCTGTCACATGATTCCCGTTCCACCACCACCGCACAAACGGACGGGCATCCGCCGGCGGATCCTGAAATTCGCGGTACAGCGAATCCTGCTGCTGGGAGCCGGCGATCAGCGCCGCTCCCATCGCAACTGCAAGTACGAGGGCAGTCTCTTTCCGAACCATCACATCTCCTTGGCTACTGCAATCATAACCTCCGCCACCCCACTCCGCCGGCCCCTTGACAACGGTTCGGGGCGGCGATACAAATCATCTGTGCTCCTTGCGCCGCTCCATTTCGGGAGGCCTGGTACTTCGTCGCCGCCCGTTGTCCAGATTCATCTCTGTAAGAGCGGCCGGTTTTGCCCGTGCATTGAATCCCCTCCTGAGAGACGCCACGGGCTTCTTGTCTGAGGGAGGACTGGCTTCATGCGTTGCCGGCCAGAGATAACCCGGTCACAGGCCCAGTTCCCTGGGAGGCCTTCGCCGAAACCCTCCTTTGCCCTCAATTTGAGGCTTCATCATGTCAAGTGGTTTGCGGATGGTATTGGTTATCGCGCTTGCGGGATTCGCATTCCCGTTTGCCGCAACCCGGCTCGACGGACGCTGCTCCCAACCGCCGGGAACCGCCGCCGGTTCCGAATCGAACTGGCAAGCGTGGGAGGCTAGGACATCCGAGGCCATCCTGCTCGAAGAAGCGGGAGACTTCACAGGCGCCCTGCGCGTCTTTCTGAAAGCTCTATCGCTTGCGGAACGCGCCGGGAAACAGAGTCCGGAGGTCGCCGCCGCGCTCAACAACCTCGCTCTGACCTATGAGCATTTGGGCAGATACACCGATGCGGAACGCTGCCTCCGCAGGGCGCTGCTTGTCTGGGGGAACAACTTCGGCGACGACAGCCCCCAGTTGGCGGTCCCCTTGAATAATCTGGCGCGCCTTTATCTGGAACATGGCGCTTACGCGAAAGCCGGGCGGCTTCCCGTCGAAGCCATGGCCGCCCGGCTTCAGGTTGCCGGTCTCCTGGACGAACGCCTCGCGATGCTGAGCTCGACGCTGGCCATGATTCGTGTGGCGGAGGGGCGCTGCGCCGACGGAGAACGATGCGCGCGCCAGTCGCTCGATCTTTACGTCAAGAACTTCGGAGAGAACCATCCGGACTCCGTCGAGGCCCTGCACACCCTGGCCACAATAAAAGCCGTGGCCGGCAATAAGGACGAGGCCCTGGAGGCACTCGAACTCTCCCTTCGGAAGTTCCGCGCCGCGGCCCCCGGCGATTGCTACACCCTGCTCAGAATGCTCAGCAGCGCGGGCCAGACCCTCGGCGTCGCCGGCTTTCTTCGCCCGGCGGAGAAGATGTTCGCGGAAGCCCTGAAGCTCGCCGAGGCCCGCTACGGCCCCGAACACCCGCTGACTGGAGGAATCCTTAGCAAGTACGCAGCCGTGCTGCGCGGATTGGACCGGAAGAAAGAGGCGCGGCAGATGGAAGTTCGGGCACGGGAAATCCTGGGACAATGTGATCCGTTCGACATGACGATCGACCGCAGTGAACACCCCGGCCGGTAAGGCGCGAGACAAGCCACACCGTTCCGGCGCCACCGCCCTGATTCGCCCGGAGCAGGGACGCCGGGCGCCACCCCGGCTGGCCGCATGGCCCAGCCAACGCCTGCGTCTTCGCGCGAAAACACCGGAACCCGCCCGCTCTGATCTGTCATCTCGGTTCGAAAAAAGGCGCCGGGCAGCGCGCGACCTGGTCTTCTTACGTGTCCTGTTGGGACGCCAGCCTTTCGGCAATCCTCGCTGCCGCCTCTCTCAGCAGCCGGCCCAAAGATGGGACATTGCCGGGTTGAATGTCTACTGCCGGCCCGGTGACGCCGATCGCCGCAGGGATCCTGGTGGCGGCCTCGGGCAGGGGCACGGCCACACAGCGCATGCCCAGGATGAACTCCTCGTCGTCGAAGGCGTATCCTCTTTCACACGTCGCAGTCAGTTCGTCCACCAGACCCTTCGCCGTACAGATCGTGTTGGCATTGTGCCGCGGGAGTCCGTGTTCCGAAATCAACCGGCTCCACTCCAGGCGGGGCTGAAATGCGATCAGGACCTTCCCCAGCGCCGTACAATGCAGGTCCAGACGCTTGCCAAGCCATGTCATCGATGCTGGCGCATGAGGCGGTTGAACCTGTTCAATCAGGACTGCTTGATCGCGGTCGAGAATCGCAAATTTTGCGGCAAGATCGGTGCGGCGCGTCAAGTCCACCAGGACCTCGTACGCGGCCTCGCGAAGCGGCATGTTGCAGAGCGCTACGTTCGCCAGCGCAAGGATCCGGGCCGTCATTATGTATTGCCCTTTCTCATTGCGCTGCAAGTATCCCCTCCGTTCCAGCGTGACCAGCAACGCGTGCGCCGAACTCTTTGGCAGCCCAAGCCTGCGCGTCACCTCGGGCAGACGCAGCCCATGCGCCGAGTTCGCCACTGCCTCCAGAATCGTGAGCGCCCGGTCCAGCGCCGGGGGCGATCCTGTTCTCAGGAACGCCATATGCTGCCCCTGCTCCGGTCCTGATTGTAGTACAAATGCCGCGCTCAAGAAACACCGGCCGCAACCCCTTTCCGGGCGCCCTTTGCCCGCTCAAACTTCCGTCCGACTAATCGGACAGCCTCTTGAAGGAGGCAAGGGATCGTCATAATATCGATCATCGAAAGAAGCGTTCCAGCAGGAACGCCGTGCCTTTGCCCAGGGCAAGGGGGGTGTGTTGCAAAGCCGAAGAGGGAGGAGCACAACAATGAAAACAGTGTGCAGTCTTCTTGCCTGCGCCCTTCTGTGCGCAGGTCTGGGGTATTCTCAGGTGTCCTACGGGCATATCATCGGGCGGGTGACTGATCCGTCCGGCGCTATCGTGCCGCAGGCTACCGTCGAGGTGATCAATATTCGAACCAACGTCGTCGCTTCAACCAGGACGAACACCGAAGGCAATTTTGAAGTGCGCAACTTGATTCCCGGCGAATACCGGCTGACGGTCACTCTGGCCGGGTTCAAGCGCTATGAGCGTGGGCCGCTCGAACTGCGTGTAGGAGATACGCTGAATATCCCAGTACCCCTCGAGGTGGGCACGCAAACGGAAAGCGTTACCGTGACAACCGAATCCCCGCTGCTCGAAACCGCTTCCGCCAGCCTGGGGCAGGTTCTGGATGAACGACGCATCCAAGACCTCCCGCTGCCCGCCAGCAACCCCGGCTTCCTGATTCAGTTTGCGCCCAACGTCATCAGTTTTCAGTCCCCTACCAGCACGTGGACCCCAGAGGCGAACCCGCATCCAATTAACTACAGCGCCGCGGGTACCTCCTCGGCGGTCGGCAACAACGAAATGGCGCTTGACGGCATGCCCAACATGAGGGCGGCAACTATGGGCGTGGTTCCGCCGCCAGAAATCGTCCAGGAGATGCGAGTAGAAACAGCCGCGTATGACGCCTCCCTGGGCCATTTCACCGGTTCGCAGGTCAACATGGTCCTCAAGAGCGGCACAAACAATCCGCACGGCGACCTGGTGTTCTCGCATAACAGCCGCCCGTTCAACGCGGTCCCGTTCTTCACAAACAAGTCCATCTACGACTTGAGCACGGGGCCGCCCGATAAGGCGAAGGTCGACCGTCTCTTCCCCTTTACCAGGGTGAATCGCTATCGCGGAACGGGCGGAGGGCCCGTCTACATTCCGAAAATCTACGACGGCCGAAACCGGACCTTCTGGCAATACGCCGCTGATTACATGTACATGCCGTACTCCACAAACAGCTTCTGGACCATCCCGACTCTGAAGCAGCGCACCGGCGACTTCTCAGAGCTGCTTGCGGTCGGATCCAATTACCAGATCTACGATCCTTTTTCGACCGTGCCGACAACAGGCGGCCGGTTCAGCCGTTCCCCCGTTCCCGGCAATATCATTCCGCCGAACAAGATAAGCCCCATCGCGGCAAGAATGATTGAATATTACCCGTCGCCAAACGCCACGCCGACAGTTGACGGGCGTAACAACTACACCGGCTCGCCTAACAGCTTTGTTGACTATAACAGCCACTTTTTCCGGGTAGATCAGGTGCTCGCTCCGAACCATCGCATGTACATGTCTTACAACCAATACCACGTGTACGCCCTCCAGAACATCTACTACGGCGTGGTTAAAGGTATTTATCCCACGGGCAGCATCCAGGACAACTGGCACCACGCTGTGACGCTGGACGACGTGATGACCCTGACGCCAAATCTGGTTCTCAACCTGCGGTACGGGCTCATGCGGTTCAGCACCAAGACCCCATCTCCCACTCAGGGATATGATCTCGCCGCTCTGGGAATCGCCCCCGAATTCGTCAAGCTTCGCGACCCGAAGTTGACAACTCTTCCGTCCACGTCCATAACCGGCTACCAGGGCATGGGTGGCGGAAGCGGCGGCTTCTCCGCCGATACCTTTCACAACTTCTTTGTGACAGCGAATCACTTGAGGGGAAAACATAGCCTTCGTTTTGGGACGGAGCTCCGCGTCTTCCAACGTACCAGTTACTCCTTCGGTAACATTTCGCCGAGCTATACGTTCGGAACCACTTGGACCTCGGGCCCCCTCAATACCTCGGCCGCATCTCCCATCGGCCAGGGCCTGGCTTCGTTTCTTTACGGCTTGCCGACCAGCGGCAGCGCCAGCAATAACGCTTCCTCCGCCCGGTCCTCCCGGACTTTCTCGTGGTTCATCCAGGATAACTGGAAACTGACGCCTAAACTGAACTTGAATCTCGGCATCCGGCACGAATTGGAATTCCCGGTTCATGAGCGGTTTAACCGTGCGGTGCGAGGGTTCGACTTCGCGACCGCAAATCCCATCCAGCCGGCGGCTCAAGCCGCGTATGCGCTGAACCCGATCCCTGAGATCCCCGCAAGCCAGTTTAGAACCCCGGGTGGTCTCCTCTATGCCGGCGTGGGCGGGGTGCCCACCGGCATGACGGAAATCAACCCCCACAACTTCCTCCCCCGCATCGGCATCACCTATCAGTTGTTCCAGCGCACTGTCCTGAGGGCCGGTTACGGGATCTTCTTCGGCTCCTTCGGCGCGGACCGGGTGGGCGTGACCCAGACCGGCTTCAGTCAAAACACCACTCTCACCGCCAGCAAGGACAACGGTCAAACCTACGTAGCCGACATCCGAAACCCATTCCCCGACGGACTTCTCGAGCCGGTGGGCTCCTCTAAAGGGCTTCGGCAGAATCTTGGCAGTTCTGTTTCCTTCACCACGCCAAAGGACCGCCATAACTACCAGCAGCGCTGGAGCTTCAACATTCAGCAGGACCTCGGACACCGTGTGCTCTTGGAGCTCGGCTACACGGGCAATCGTGGCACTGCACTGGCGGTCAGCCAGGATTACGGCTCGCTTCCGATAAGGTACCTCAGCCGTTCGCCGGTGCGCGATCAGGCCACGATCGACTACTTAGCGGCCGCTTACCCCAACCCGTTCCTCGGGATGGAGGATTTCGCGGGAAGCAGCATGACCGGCAACACGCGAACACGGGCGCAGTTGCTTTCGCCCTACCCCCATTTCACAGGTGTTTCCTCCAGCACAGGCGAGGGCTTCTCCTGGTATCACGCCTTCTCCGCGCGCACCGAAAAGCGCTTCTCTCATGGGTACACTGTGCAGATCAGCTACACGTGGTCAAAGTACATGGAGGCGGTTACGAAGAGGAACGGCTTCGATGACGTGCTGGCCCACTCGATTTCCTCTGCGGATCGCCCGCATCACGTGGCCATCAGCGCCATCTACGAATTGCCCTTTGGGCGAGGCCGCCGCTGGCTGTCGGCCCTGCCCAGGTGGGCGGATGGCGCCGCGGGAGGCTGGCAGGTCCAGGCGGTGTTCATAGGGCAGAACGGCCCGGCCCTCAGCTTCGGCAACATCATCTTCTACGGCAACCTGCACGACATCGTGCTCCCCGTCGGTCAGCGGACGCCGGAGCGGTGGTTCAACATCGATGCCGGCTTTGAACGCAACTCCGCCAGGCAACTCGGCTCGAACTACGTCACCTTTCCCATGCTGTTGACGGGCGCGCGCGCCGACGGCATCAACGCTTGGAACATGTCAATCTTGAAGAACATCCCGATTTGGGAGAGCGTGCGCTTCGAAGTCCGGGCGGAAGCCAAGAACGCGCTCAACCATACCATGTTTGGCGGCCCCAATACGGGGGTCACCAGCACCCTGTTCGGACAGGTTACCGGCAGCCAGGGCGCCCGGCAGATCACAATGCAGGGCAAGTTTTCCTGGTAGCTGCCCCGGTCGTTCGGCGGTGGAGCCTGCGCAACCGCTCCACCGCCGGGAGTTCAGCCGCGCAACCACTGTGAGCCGGCCATCGGGTTCAGAGAGGGCCTCGGCTATGACGGCTCAGCCCTCCCGGGCAAGGGTTACTTCCCTCGTCTCTTCATCCACCCACCGCAGCCGGATCTCGATTCGGTCCGCCGGCCACAGCCCCGGAAACCGCTCGCCCCACTCCACCAGCAGCACCGCGTCTTTGTCCAACAGATCATCCAGCCCGAGCGCCAGCGCTCCACCCTCGCTCTCGATCCGGTACAGGTCGATGTGATACAACTTGCTCCCTTCCCCGTACTCGTGGATCAGCGTGAAGGTCGGGCTGGAGACATCTTCCGGCTCCGCCGCCCCCAGCCCCTTGGCGATGCCTTTGGCGATCGTCGTCTTGCCGGCGCCCAGGTCCCCGATCAGCAGAACCACCGCTGGCCGCGGCAGCCCGCGGCCGATCTCCTCCCCGAGCGCGATCGTCTCTTCCTCAGATCGTGTCTGGACCGATCGCGCACTCATCCATCGCCTCCGGCAGATAGTCCAGCAGGTCCGTGGCGATCAGCGTCCGCTCCCCCACCGCTTCCGAGCCGTACTCGCCGGCCAGCCCGTGCAGGTAGACCGCCGCGGCGATGGCCGCCTCGCGCTCCTGTGGAAATTGCGCCAGCAATCCCGCGATCAGCCCCGTCAGGATGTCGCCACTCCCGCCGGTCGCCATGGCCGGCGTTCCCGTGGGATTGATCCACACCCGCCCGTCCGGAAACGCGATCAGGCTTCGCTGGCCCTTCAGCACAACCGTCGTCCGGCATTCCATGGCGAACGCGCGCGCTGTTCCCACGCGGTCCGCCTGGATCGCGGCGACATCCTTCCCCGTGAGCCGGGACATTTCCCCAGGGTGGGGCGTGAGCACGAAGCTGCCGCCTGAAAACTCGCACCCGGCCAGCGCGTTCAATCCGTCGGCATCGATCACCAGCGGCCGCGGCGACGCGACGACAAAGTTCCGGACCATCTCAACCGTCTCCGGGTGAGCCCCCAGTCCCGGTCCGAGCGCGACTACGTCTTTCCGGTGAACCAGGCGCGCCAGCCACTCCGGCGCCCCGGCCTCCGAGGCGATCGCCCCATCCTCGGTCTCCGGAAGCGGCTCCGTCATCAACTCCGGCGCGTGCGCCGCGATTACCGGCAGGGCCGAGGCCGCCGCCGCCACCGTCACCAGGCCGGCGCCCGCGCGCAGCGCCGCCAGCCCGGTCATCGCCGCGGCGCCGGTCTTCCCCCTCGATCCCCCGATAACCAGCACGTGCCCGAAATCCCCCTTGTGCGCGCCCCGGGCGCGGGGCGCGAGCAGGCGCCGGAACATCGCCGGTTGAATCAACGAAAGGTAGATCGACTCGTCATCTTCGTACAGAGAGGGCGGGCTGCCGATCCGGCCGATCCTCAATTCGCCGCAGAGATCGCAGGCGGGCGCCAGCGCGTGGCACAGCTTGGGCGCCGTGAAGGTCACCGTGCAGTCCGCCTCCACCGCCTCCCCCGGGTCGCTGATGACCGGCCGCGCCAGGTGCGGCAACCCCTCCAGGTCCCGAAACGCACTCCCCTTCGGGTCAATCAGGACAAAGACGACAGACGACGGACCACCGGTCTGTGGTCTGTGGTCCGTGGTCTGTGGTCGGTTGAAATAGGCCAGGGAGAGGACCATCGCCCGCAGCAGCGCCGTGCGGGGGGCGAAGGTCACCAGCAGCGACGTCTCGGCGCGCTCCGCCAGCCCCGCGATCATGCGCACCATGTCCGCCCCGTCGTAGTGGATCAACGAGTCCATTGCGACCACGTGGTCGAAGCGGCCGAGACCGGGGTCGAGCATGTCGCCGGTGCGGAACTCGATCGTACCGGCGAGCGGTCGGGCGCTGCGCTC